>Ga0307508_10001720_pt1 | contig 24290 bp, 17 predicted proteins | sample 9_EM_MG_FD_203089 | JGI IMG/M metagenome (GOLD analysis project Ga0307508, IMG submission 203089) | Populus trichocarpa ectomycorrhiza microbial communities from riparian zone in the Pacific Northwest, United States - 9_EM | ecosystem: Host-associated > Plants > Roots > Unclassified | place... | reverse complement strand
TCACGGGTCAATAAGATTTGATTGGGATAGCTGTGCATGATAGCGATATGCTGCCTGCTGAGCGAAATAAGCAGCGTATCGCCCACAAATAATGCGCCTGCGGGTGATAATGCCGGCGCCTGCAATACGGCGCTGCCGGGAAAATGCCCGCCCACATGCACCGCTTTTATTCCATCCCAGAAGGACTTTTCTTTTCCTGCCCAGTATTGAATACGGGGGCCGGAATCCTTCACCCATTCCCGGTCATTTTCATGAATATACACCGGGCAATCGAATGCCGCGGCCCACTCATTCATATTGCTGTAGTAATGCGGGTGTGAAAAAACAATGGCTTTCAATCCTCCCCTGGCCTTGATAAATGCTTCCAGCGGCTCGTTGAGCAGCGGGATGCAATCCCACAAAATATTTCCGCCGGGACTGCAAATAAGAAAAGCCCGCTGGCCGATGGCGAAAGCAGGCACCAGTCGCATATCATACAGCTGTTCCCCCACCTTTTTTACCAGCACGCTGTGACGCGCATTGATATCCGCCGTGCTTATCCACTGTTGTCCCCTGGCGCCGATGTATTGACGATCGTCTGCACAAATGGGACATAAAGAAGGCAAAGGCGTTGCTGCGGGTGATTGTGTACCGCAGGTAGCACAAATATTTTTCTCGTTCATACCCAAATGTAAATAAAAAAGCTGCAAGCGGTTAGCTGTAAGCCACAAGTCGTTTGCCTGGCAAACATCCTTGTAGCTTACAGCTAATAACTTGCAGCTAATAGCTTGTAGCTTGCAGCTTCTTAATCTATATTAGGCTGCGGCGTATACCTCAGGTAAGGCTTTACCACCTTAACGCCTTTAGGGAATTTCTTGATAGCGTCTTCTGTAGACACTGCCGGTACCACAATCACGTCTTCACCTTGTTTCCAGTCGGCAGGCGTAGCCACGCTGTATTGGGCCGTCAGCTGCAGCGATTCTACCACACGCAGCACTTCATTGAAGTTCCTGCCGGTAGAAGCGGGGTAAGTGATAATCAGTTTCACGGTCTTATCGGGGCCAATCACCACCAGCGAGCGAACAGTGGCCGTAGCGGAAGCATTCGGGTGAATGAAATCGTACTGGAGGGCTATCTTACGATCGTCATCGGCGATGATCGGGAAGCCTACGCTCACATTCTGTGTTTCATTGATATCGTTGATCCAGCCGAGGTGCTTGTCAAGCGGGTCAACGCTCAGCGCCAGGACTTTTACATTGCGTTTGGCAAACTCGCCTTGCAGCAAAGCGGTTTTACCCAGTTCGGTTGTGCATACAGGCGTGTAATCGGCGGGGTGCGAAAACAGGATGCCCCAGCTATTGCCGAGATATTCGTAGAAATCGATATCACCGGCAGTTGTTTTTGCCTGGAAATTGGGGGCTACGTCGCCAAGTCGTAAACTCATATTCGTGATTTTTAGTGTTGATAAATTAAACGTTAAACGCAAATGTTCGCGAATGAAAGCGAATGTTCGCTAATCCGCGCTATTGGCGAACATTCGCTCCCATTCGCGTTGATTAGTGTTTCCAATTCGCAATTAATTAGCGTTTCAAAGATATTGATTCCCTATTAAAAAAGTAGACTAAATTTTATTTCCCGGCGGCTTTTGTAAGGGAGGATTTTCCAAAGCGGTTTTTAACGTCGTCGATGGCCTTATAAAGCTCTGCTTTCTTGCCGAGGTCGGCAAATAAATTGGTCTGTATCGCCTCTTCCGTCAGCTCGCTCAGGCGCACTCCCATCAGGCGTATCGGGTGCCCTTTGCGGTAAAGCTTGTGAAACAGGTCTTTAGCCACCGGTATCAGCTCATCGTCGTAAAATGTATAAGGGATGGTCGTTTGCCGCGACGTGGTCTCAAAATCGGGGTAGCGTATCTTCACCGCCACGCAGCCCGCCATCTTATTGTCCTGCCGCAGCTCGAAGGCTATCTTTTCCGTCATCCGCACCAGCTCGGCCATCAGGAACGCCATATCCGTCTTGTTTTCCTCGAAGGTGCTTTCGGTGGATACCGACTTGGCCTCATGATAAGGTGTCACTTCGCCGTCGTGCCGGCCATGGGCCTTGTGCCAGAGGTCCACCCCATACTTGCCCAGGAAATGCTCCAGCATGGCGGGCTTGGCCTCGCGCAGCTCCTTCATCGTCTCGATGCCCAATTGCAGCAGCGATCGAAAGGTATGGTCGCCCACCCCCGGCACCCTGTTTACCGGCAGGGGGTCCAGGAAGGTCGTTTCCTGCCCCGGCTCTATATACAGAACGCCATTGGGCTTAGCCGCATTGGTGGCCATTTTGGCGAGCATCTTATTGGCTGCCAGGCCAAAAGAAATGGGCAATCCCGTGGAGGAAATGATTTTTTCGCGCAGCTGCCGGGTCCACTCAAAGGCGTTGAAATACCGGCTCATACCGGTCAGGTCGAGGTAAAACTCGTCGATAGACGCCTTTTCAAACAGCGGCGCTTCGGCGGCGATGATATCCGTCACCCAGCGGCTGTACCGGCTGTATTCGCCCCGGCTGCCGCCTACCACGATAGCCTGCGGGCAGAGCCGCATAGCCGTTTTCATCGGCATGGCCGAATGGATGCCGAACTTCCGGGCCTCGTAGCTGCAGGCCGCCACCACGCCGCGCTCACGACCACCCACCAGCACCGGCTTCCCTTTAAGCGAAGGATCGCGCAATACCTCCACACTCACAAAAAAGGAGTCGAGATCAAAATGTGCTATAATACGTTGTGTGGAAGACATGCTGACTTTTGCGTACAGCTAAGATACGAAGGATTCCCCGCCGGGCCTTGTCCCAAAGGGAGATTTGATGAGTAGAGTAACATTGCACAGAATGTCCATCCCGAAAAACCCCGCCGCGCCATTAGCGCTCATTCGCGTCCCTCATTCGCGTTCATTCGTGTAAAAAAGAACGCCGCTTAGAAAAGCGGCGCATAAACCCTAAAAAGAACCCTCTATTACTACGAATTTTAAATGCTGTGTTTGTTTGAGAGTGCTAAGATGAGCAACTATTTTCCGATAGGGAAATTTTTGGCGGTTGTTAACCGGTGTTTAACCAGTGTTAATGCTTAACTGGTGGTTAACAACGGTAGTTTGGGTGCAACCCGCAAATGGTCGCATATTTGCCCGGTCTTTTTGTATCTTTTGCTGCCTATTGTAATTAATTATGCGGTCTGCTACTCTTAAATGGATAATGCTCAGTCTTACGCTCCTCGTGGGTGTCATCATCGTGGTACAGCTTTTTTGGCTCAACCAGGTGTACAACCTCGAGCAGCACGTGTTCAATACCAACGTGGTAAAGAGCATCCGTGGCCTGTGCGAAGACATGAACCTGAACGACCGCCCCGGCACCCAGATACAAAAATTGATTGAGCGCCCTACGCCCAATTCTTTCCTGCTGCAGCTGGATACCATCCCCCAAAAAGATTCGCTTACTTACTTCCTGCACAACGAGTTTACCGACTTCGACGTGTTTACAGATTGTAACATGGCCGTTTACAGCGACAGCATCAACGATTACCTGTACCAGGTGTACCTGCCCACGGCCGCTTCCACCCAGCCGCAGCAGCAAAGCACCACCCAGCCGCATCCCGTTGAAGTAGACCTATCGGTATACCCCCGCCGTTTCGCTTATTTACACATCAATTTCCCCCATCGCCAGCAATATATCATCCACCAGTTAAACTTTTGGATAGCCACCGCTGTCATACTATCGCTGGCCCTGGTGGGCTTTGCCGCGAGTATGTTTTATTTTTACAAGCAGAAATTCCTGAACGAGGTGCAAAAGGATTTTGTAAATAACTTTACACATGAGTTCAGGACCCCCCTGGCAGTCATGAAGCTGGCGGCAGGGGTCCTCAACACCGGCTCGATAGCAGAGCAACCCGAACGGCTGAAAAAATACAGCAGTATCGTGGCCGAGCAAACGGAGCACCTCGAAGGACAGGTAGAAAAACTGTTAAAAACAGCCAACAGCGACCAGTACGAGCTGCCCCTCGAAAAATCGACCTTTATGCCCAATGATATCATCATGGATGTGATAAAGGACATGGACCCCCTGATACGGCAAACGCATACCCGCATCGAGCTCAACCTGGAAGAAGAAGGCAAAACCATCCGCGCAGATGAAAATCATACCGCCATGGTCCTGGTTAACCTCATAGAAAACGCCATCAAATATTCGAAGGAACCGCATGTTATCATAACCACGGCTTCCGAAAACGGGCATTACAGCATTTCGGTAAAAGACAATGGTATTGGTATCGAGCGGAAATATATCAAGCTGCTGTTCAGGAAGTTTTTTCGCGTACCCACCGGCAACGTACACAATGTAAAAGGATTCGGACTAGGCCTGAATTTTGTAAAAAAGGTAATAGACGCCCACAACGGCAGGATAATTGTCAATAGCCTGCCTGGTATCGGGACCGAATTCAAAATACTGCTGCCGAGAGTATAGCTTAATTAAAAAATGCTTAAAAAAACAGACTATGGCCATAAAAGCAAAAGTATTATTGGCGGAAGATGATGCTTCCCTGGGCTTTATCATCAAAGACGCCCTCGAAGAAGACGGATATGAAGTAGTACACTGCGCAGACGGCCAGTCGGCCATCGATCGCTTCAATAAAAACGATTTTGATATCTGCCTGCTCGATGTAATGATGCCCAATAAGGACGGCTTTGCCGTGGCAAAGAAAATACGCTCGCAAACCGACCTCGTGCCCATTCTCTTTCTGACCGCCAAATCGATGGAGGAAGACAAGATAAGAGGGTTCCAGAGCGGCGCCGACGATTATATCACCAAGCCCTTCAATATGAGCGAGCTCCTGCTCCGTATGGAAGTATTCCTGCGCCGCACCAAAAAAATGCATTCCGAAAAAGTACAGGAATACCAGGTAGGTAAGCTCAAATTCTCTTATACCGATCTTAAAATCATTTCCGACAAAGGCGCTTCCTCCATGACCCAGAAAGAAGCCGATCTCCTCAAATTCTTCTGCGAGCATCCCAATAAAGTGCTCAAGAGAGAAGAGGTGCTGCTCAACGTATGGGGCAAGGACGATTATTTCCTGGGCCGCAGCATGGACGTCTTCATCACCAAACTGCGCAAACACTTCAAGGCAGACCCCGAAGTAGTGCTCGAAACCATTCACGGTGTCGGTTTCCGGTTTAATGTGCCTTCGCTATCAGCAGTGTAGCTTCAAGCTGTAAGCCGCAACTTATCTTTAACCACCGGTTAACAAGGGTTAATTGCACACTATTTTATGGCAAGTAATTTTGCGTCAAACCCACGGAAGACGCCATGCAGAGACTTTGCTTACTGTTGTTATTACTTGCATTTGCAACAATAAACCACGCACAAACCGCAACGGATACCGTTCCTGTCACCCTTGTGCAGGCCGAAACCCAGGCCATACAAAACAATCTTTTGCTGGTAGCGGCCCGGTTTAATATCGAGGCAGGCAGGGCGCAAATCATACAGGCGAAGCTCTGGGATAATCCCGTATTGAATACCGATCAGAATATCTACGATGGTAAGTTCTTCCGCCATACTACCGTCAACGGGCAGCCCTACGGACAGGTGTTCATACAGCTGCTGCAGGAATTTAAAACCGCCGGCAAGAGAAGCAAGCTCGCCGCCATGGCCACCACCAGCGCACAGCTGGCAGAGCTGCAGTTTGCCGATGTATTGCGCAACCTGAAATATACGGTGCGCACCGGCTTCTATACCGCCTGGCAGCTCAAACAGGCAAAAACACTCTACCAACGGGAATCGGGTGAAATAGAAACCCTGCTCACCGGCATGAAAGCGCAATACGATGCAGGCAATATCTCTTTAAAAGACCTGCTGCGCGTACAGGCGCTCGGCCTTTCGCTCAGGCAATCGATGGCAGAAACCGATAAACAATGGACGGATATCAACAGCAGCCTTCGCCTGCTGCTGCAGGAAGATAAAAACGTTGTATACGATCCGCAGCCTGCCACCGCTACCGATCAGCCGCCCGCCCTGCCCGATACCCTGCTGGAACAGGCAAAGAAAAACAACCCCGATTACCTGGCGGAACAAAAGCAATTGCTTTTCCAACAGCAAAACCTGTCGTACCAGCAATCGCTGCGCACTCCCGACATCACAGCCGGCGTAGAATACGATCGCGCCAGCAGCTACGCGCCCAACTACTGGGGCCTGGCCATATCGCTGCCCCTGCCGCTGTTTAACCGTAACCAGGGCAATATCAAAGCAGCGCAGTTCTCCGTTAAACAGGAAACCTCCCTCCTGCAGCAAAAAGATAAAAAGCTGCAAAATGATATTCAAACAGCCGTCAGCCAGCTGCAGCTAAGCTATAAAATATTGAACGCCGGCGATAAAGCCTATTATATCCAATACGAACAGCTGCTCGGCAATGCCGTGCAAAGCTATCGCCGGCGGCAGATGAGCCTGCTGGAATTTGTAGACCTGTTTGAAGCCTTCCGCGATACCCGCCTGCAATTCCTGGCGCTGGAGCTCAGCTACCGCAAAGCAAAAGAAGACCTGAATTTCACCATCGGTACCGATGTAATAAAATAAACCAGTAAGATCATGTTCTCAACCCTTCAAAAAATTGTGCCCTGCTGTATTATCGCCGGCCTGCTTACAGCAGGCTGTGAAGAGAAAAAGATTGCAGAGAAAAAACCCGACAGGTTCTGCCTGAGTGATTCCATGAAGCGCATGATCACCATCGACTCTGCCCGCATGGGCGCTATCGACGAAGAGCTGCACCTGAGCGGCGAAGTGTCTTTTGATGAAAACAAGATCGTAAAAGTATTCCCCAACAGCAGCGGACAGGTAGCCGAAGTAAAAGTAACCCTGGGCGACAAAGTCCAGGCGGGACAGCTGCTGGCCGTGGTTAAGAGCGCCGATGTAGCCGGCAATTACAGCGATCTCTCTTCCGCCGAAGCCGATGTAAAGATCGCCAAACGGCAGCTCGACAACCAGGAATCTTTGTTCAACAGCGGGCTGGCCAGCCAGAAAGAATACGAGGATGCGAAACTGCAATATGATAAAGCCGCTGCCTCGCGCAATAAAATACAGTCGCTCATCAGCATCAATGGCGGCGGCAATATGCAGGCCGGTGGCGTATATTATATCAAAGCCCCCATCAGCGGTTATATCGTGGAGAAAAAAGTAAACGCCGGCAATTTTATCCGGCAGGACATGACCGACAACCTGTTTACCATCTCCGATCTCAAAGACGTATGGGTATGGGCCAATGTATACGAAGCCGATATCTCTAAGGTGAAGGAAGGCTACAGCGCCCTGGTGACCACCCTCGCTTATCCCGATAAAAAATTCCCCGGCAAAATAGACAGGGTCAGCAATGTGCTCGACCCCTCCAACAAAGTCATGCGCATCCGCATCCGCCTGCAAAACCCCGATTTGCTGCTCAAACCGGAGATGTTTACCAACGTGACCATCTCTAATATACAAGACCAGCAGGCCATCTGCATCCCGCTCTCCGCCCTCGTGGAAGAAAACAGCCAAACCTACGTGGTGCTGTACAACAACGATTGCGATTTACAGGTGGCCCAGGTAGAAATATTGCAAAAGACCGGCGAAAAAGCCTTTATGAAATCGGGCATCCATCCCGGGCAGAAGCTGCTTACGCACAATGCCCTGCTGGTGTACGACGAGTTTACCGACAACCAGAAATAACGGCTGCCACTCATTTCAAAACCCAGGTTCAACTGTGCTACTATGGTAAAAATAATCCGGCAAATCATTTATTTCTCGCTCCGCCACCGGTACCTCGTGTTCTTTCTGACCGCCATCATCGCCGTTATCGGCTTTGTCAGCTATAAGAATACGCCCATCGAAACTTTCCCCGACGTCACCAATACCCAAACCATTATCATCGCGCAATGGCCCGGGCGCAGCGCCGAGGAAGTAGAGAAATTTATTTCCATCCCCCTCGAAACGGCGCTCAACTCGGTACAGAAGAAATCCAACCTGCGTTCCACTTCTACCTTTGGGCTTTGCTATATCCGCATCATCTTCGACGACGATGTAGACGATGCCTTTGCCCGCCAGCAGGTGCTTAGCCGTCTCAGCAATGCCGATTTGCCGGAGGGCGTAAAACCCGAAGTGCAGCCACCCTACGGCCCCACCGGCGAAATATTCCGCTATACGCTCAAAAGCAAGACCCGTAATATCCGTGAGCTCAACACCATCCAGCAATGGGTGCTCGACCGCCAGCTTAAATCCATTCCCGGCGTAGCCGATGTGAACAGCTTCGGCGGCGAGGAGCAGAGCTATGAAATCAATATCAATCCCAATTACCTTACTAAATACGGCCTCAGCTCACTCGACGTGTACAATGCCGTGGCCAAAAGCAATATCAACGTAGGCGGCGATGTAATAGAAAGAAACGGGCAGGCCTACGTGGTACGCGGCATCGGCCTGCTCAACAGCATCGACGAAATAGAAAATGTCATCGTCACCAAAATAAACGGCGTGCCCATTCTCGTCAAAAACGTGGCCACCGTACGCGAAGCCGGCAAGCCCCGCCTCGGCTGGGTATCGCGCGATAAAACGGAAGACGTGATAGAGGGCATCGTGGTAATGCGCAAGGGCGAAAACCCGGCACAGGTACTCAAGCTGGTAAATGAAAAAGTAAAAGAGCTCAACGAAAGCGTGCTGCCCAACGATGTGCAGATAGACACTTTCTACGATCGTACCGTGCTCATGGATTACGCCACGCATACCGTCATCCACAACCTCCTCGAAGGCATTATATTCGTAACCGTCGTGGTGCTCATTTTTATGGCCGACTGGCGCACCACCGTCACCGTAAGCATCATCATCCCCCTGTCGCTGCTCTTTGCCTTTATCTGTATGCGCCTGAAGGGCATGACGGCCAACCTGCTTTCGATGGGCGCCGTCGACTTCGGCATCATCATCGATGGCGCGGTAGTAATGGTGGAAGGTCTTTTTGTGGCGCTCGACCACAAGGCCAAAGAAGTGGGAATGGAAAAATTCAATAAGCTGGCCAAGCTCAGCCTGTTTAAACAGGTGGGTACCGAAATGGGCAAAGCCATCTTCTTCTCCAAAATCATCATCCTTACCTGTCTTATACCCATCTTCGCCTTTCAAAAGGTGGAAGGCAAAATGTTTTCGCCGCTGGCTTATACACTGGGCTTCGCCCTGCTGGGCGCGTTGATATTCACCCTCACCTTTGTACCTGCGCTCTCCAGCGTGCTGCTTAAAAAGAATGTGCGCGAAAAGCACAATCCCGTGGTAATATTCTTTGAAAAGGGCGTGCGCGCCATGTTCAACCGCACCTATCACTATCCAAAAACCAGCCTGCTGATAGCAGTGATCATTATGGCGCTGTCGTTTTTTTCGGTCAGGTTTCTCGGCACCGAGTTCCTGCCCGAGCTGGACGAAGGCGCTTTATGGGTAGAAAGCGAATTGCCTATGAGCGCCTCCCTGCCGCAGGCGCTGGAGATATCCGATAAGATGGTGGACATCATCCGCGAGTTTCCGGAAGTAAAACAAACCCTGTCCCAGATGGGCCGTACCAACGATGGCACCGACCCCAAGGGGTTTTTCAACGTGCAGGTGCAGGTAGACCTCAAACCTAAAAACGAATGGCGCAAGGGCTGGACGGAAGAAACCATCCTCGATTCGATGGACGCCCAGCTGCGCAAGATACCCGGCGTGGTATACAACTATTCGCAGCCCATCCGCGACAACGTGGAAGAAGCCGTTGCCGGCGTTAATGCCGCCATGGCGGTAAAAATATTCGGCCCCGATTTCCTCGTGCTCGACTCACTGGCCGATAAGGTAAAAGGCCTCATGAAGAACGTGGAAGGCGTGGAAGACCTGGGCGTGCTCCGCAACCTGGGCCAGCCGGAATTTCATATCGAGCTCGACCAGCAAAAGATGGCGCGCTACGGCGTTAATACCGCCGATGCACAATCGGTTATCGAAATGGCCATCGGCGGCAAGGCAGCCACCCAGCTTTACCAGGGCGAGCGACGGTTCGATGTACGCATCCGCTATCCCAAAGAGTTCCGCAATACCGAAGATAAAATCCAGCGGCTGATGATACCGTCACAGGACAGCGCCAAAATTCCCATCCAGGAGATTGCGACTATCAAAACCCTTACCGGCCCTGCATTTATCTACCGTGATAACAACATGCGCCATATCGCCGTAAAGTTTTCCGTCCGCGGCCGTGACCTCGGCAGCACCATCGCAGAAGCGCAACAAAAAGTAGCCGATGCCATCAGGCTGCCCAAAGGCTATAAGCTTTCCTGGAATGGCGAGTTTGAAAACCAGGAGCGCGCCACCAAGCGCCTGGGAGAAGTAGTGCCGCTTTGTTTGCTCGGTATATTCCTGATCCTGTTTGTTACCTATGGCAATGTAAACGATGCGCTGCTCACCATCCTCAATGTGCCCTTTGCGCTCATCGGCGGCATACTGGCATTGCATGTCACCGGTATGAACTTCAGCATCTCTGCCGGCATCGGCTTTATCGCCCTGTTTGGCATTTGTATACAAAACGGCGTTATCCTCATCTCCGTGTTCCGCAAAAACATGGATGCACGCATGCCGCTGCACGATGCCATCCGCGAAGGCGTGATGTCGCGCGTGCGGCCGGTGGTGATGACGGCCCTCATGGCGGCCATTGGCTTAACACCCGCTGCATTATCGCATGGTATCGGCAGCGAATCACAAAGGCCGCTGGCGGTAGTGGTCATTGGCGGACTGATAACCGCCACCGTGCTCACGCTGCTGATACTACCCATCATTTATTCGCTCGTATACCAGTTCATTCACAAACGGCAAAACCGTAAGCTGCTGCATAAGATGGGTATGCTCGGCAAAGTAGAAAAGCAAAATGAATAACCATTAAATAACGTTCGCTTAACGAAAGCGATGCAATAAAAAAAGGTATGCCATACTTTTAAAGTATGGCATACCTTTTTTTATTGCGTGTACCCCCGATTAACCTCCTTTTAACGCATGTTAATCACCACTTAACCAAGCTTAGCCGCAGATTTGCAACCGGATCTAAAACCCATACATGCATGCTTACAAATCCGGCCAGGTTACTGCTAACCATTATCACCCTTGTTGCTCTTACCAGCCTGGCATCCGCACAAACGCCCGACACGCTTCGGCTGACCATCCCCGATGCCGAAAAACTGTTCCTGCAAAACAACCTGGCGCTGCTGGCAGAACACTATAACGTAGATGTAAACAAAGCATTCGTACAACAGGCGCGTTACTGGGACAATCCCGTACTGAATACCGACCAGAATATTTATGATGGAAAATTCTTCCGCCATAACAAGGACTACGGCCAGGTGTACCTGCAACTGACCCAGCTTATCAAAACCGCCGGCAAGCGCAACAAACAAATAAAGCTGGCCGGCGACCAGGTGCTGACTGCCCAACAGCAGTTCGGTGACCTGCTGCGCAACCTTCGCTTTACCCTGCGCACCGACCTCGTCACCCTCAACCAGCAGCTGCGTACCCTTGAAATCTACGATAGCGAAACCAGCTCGCTACAGCAGCTGGTAGCAGGCATGGACGCTCAGCTGCAGGCCGGCAATATTTCTCAAAAAGACAATATCCGCATCAAAGCCCTGCTGTTTAACCTGCAAAGCGATGCCGCCTCGCTTCAAAGCCAGGTGGCCGATACACAAAAAGAGCTGGCCACCCTGCTGCAGGCAAAAGGCGATACCGTTTACCTGCCCGTTATCGATACCGGTATGGCCCCCGCACTGCCGTATAACCTTACACAGCTGCTGGACTCGGCCAGGACAAACCGGCCCGACTACCTGCTGGCGCAAACCAACCTGCAGGCGCAGCAACACAATCTTGCCTACCAGAAAGCCTTGGCCGCGCCCGACCTCACCGTGGGCGTGGAATACGATCGCCTCAGCTCTTATGTACCCAATCTCTGGGGACTAACCGTGTCGCTACCTCTTCCCCTGCTCAACCGCAATAAGGGGAATATCAAAGCTGCGCAGTATTCCATCAGCCAGGCATCCGTGCAGGTACAGCAGGCAGGGCGACAGGCCGAGGCGGAAGTGATTGCCTCTTACAACAAATTATTGACCCTGCAAAAACTGCAGCAGGGTATTCCTACCGATTTCATCGGCCACTATCAACAGCTGATGCAAAACATGGTGCAGAGCTACCGTCAGCGGCAGGTGAGCCTGCTGGAGTTTATCGATTTCTTCGACGCCTACAAAGACGCGATGAGCCATCTTATTGAACAACAAAGCAACCTGCGCAATGCCGCCGAAGAGCTCAGCTTCAGCGTCGGCGCCGCAGTGCTCACAAATAATTAATACAAAACACCAAAGATGAAAAACCTGTACTATTTTTTGATGCTTACACCTGCCGCTTTTTGGGTAAGCGCCTGCAACAACAGCCACGCCAATGACGATGCCCCCGCACCTAAAACGCAGGTATGCGTCACCGATTCAATGGCAAAGATCATCCGCATCGATTCCGCCGTTCTTGACCATGTAGACGATGAGTTAAAGCTCAGCGGCGAAATCAGCTTTAACGACAACAAAGTAGTCAAGCTGTTCCCCTTCAGCAGCGGCCGCGTACTGGAAGTAAAAGTGTCGCTGGGCGATAAGGTGAGCAAGGGCCAGCCCCTCGCCGTTATCAAAAGCGCCGACGTAGCCGGCAATTACAGCGACCTCTCCACCGCAGGCAACGACATGGCCATCGCCAAACGCGCCATGGACAACCAGGAATCGCTGTACAAAAGCGGCATCGCCAGCGAGCGGGAATACATGGAAGCAAAGGAAAACTATAACAAAGCCCTCTCGTCTTACAACAAGATAAAAGAGCAGATAGCCATCAACGGCGGCGGTCACACCGATGGCAACGGCGCCTACACCATTACCGCGCCCATCAGCGGTTATGTGGTGGAAAAGAAAATCAACCAGGGCGGCTTCATACGCAACGATAATACCGATAACATGTTTACCATCGGCGATATCAGCGATATCTGGGTATGGGCCAATGTATATGAAACCGATATCGCCCGCGTAAAAGAAGGCTTTAAAGCCAGCATCACCACGCTGGCCTATCCCGACAAAGTATTCACCGGCGTGGTAGACAAGGTAAACGAAGTGCTTGACCCCGTTACCAAGGTGATGAAGATACGCGTGCGCCTGGCCAACCAGGGCAGTATGCTCAAACCCGAAATGTTTGCCAACATCACCATCAAAAACCAGGAGCTTAAAAAAGCCATTTCCATTCCCGAACAGGCGCTGGTAAACGACAACGGCAAGAGCTTCGTTGTAGTCTACCACGATAAATGCAACCTTGAGCTCAAACAGGTAACCGTACTCAAAATAACCGAGGGCAAGGCCTATATCTCCTCCGGCGTCAGCGCCGGCGACCGGGTCATCTCCCAAAACCAGGTATTGCTGTACAGGGCATTGACTTCCTAAAAACCATACCGATTCATGAACAAGTTTATCAAAAGCATCATACATTTCTCTCTCCGGCACCGTTACTTTGTTTTCTTCATGACCATCGTGCTGGTAGCGCTGGGCGTATGGAGCTATAAGGAAACACCCATCGAAACCTTTCCCGATGTGACCAATACGCAAATTGTCATCATCACCCAATGGCCCGGCCGCAGCGCGGAAGAAGTAGAAAAGTTTATCACCATCCCGCTGGAAACCGTACTCAACTCCGTACAAAAGAAAGTAAACCTGCGCACCAACTCTTCCTTCGGGCTCAGCTATATCACCCTGATCTTCGACGACGATGTAGACGATGCCTTTGCCCGCCAGCAGGTAATGAGCCGCATCATCAATGCCGATCTGCCTGAGAGTATCAAACCCGAAGTGCAGCCACCCTACGGCCCCACCGGTGAAATATATCGTTATACGCTCGAAAGCAAGACCCGCAATATCCGCGATTTGACCGTGATACAGGACTGGGTGCTCGACCGCCAGTTTAAATCCGTTCCCGGCGTAGCCGATGTAAACAGCTTTGGCGGCGAGGAAAAAGTATTTGAAGTAAGCGTCAATCCCAACCTGCTCATCAAATACGGGCTTAGCTCGCTGGACGTATACAATGCCGTTGCCAAAAGCAATGTAAACGTAGGCGGCGATGTCATCCAGCGCAACGGGCAGGCGTATGTAGTACGCGGCATCGGCCTGCTCAACAATACCGACGAAATCAATAATATCATCATCACCAAGGTAGATGGGGTGCCGCTGCTGGTAAAGAACGTAGCCACCGTGGTGGAAGCCCATGCGCCCCTGCTGGGCGCCGTTGCCAAAGACAATAAGCCCAACCAGGTAGAAGGCATCATCGTGATGCGCAAGGGCGAAAACCCCAGCGAGGTGCTCGACAACGTACATAAGAAAATAGCGCAGCTCAATAAATCGGTCCTGCCCAAAGACGTGAAGATTGTACCGTTCTACGACCGTACCGTGCTCATGGACTATGCTACCGAAACCGTTATCCATAACCTTATCGAGGGCATCGTGCTGGTCACCGCTATCGTGCTGATTTTTATGGCCGACTGGCGGACTACCCTTACGGTGAGCATCATCATCCCGCTGTCGTTGCTGTTTGCCTTTATCTGCATGCGCATCAAGGGCATGAATGCCAACCTGCTTTCAATGGGCGCTGTCGACTTCGGTATCATCATCGATGGGGCCGTGGTCATGGTGGAAGGATTGTTTGTGGCGCTGGACCACCGCGCCCGCGAAGTAGGCATGGAAAAATTCAACCGCCTGGCCAAGCTGGGCCTGTTTAAGAACAAGGGCGCCGAAATGGGTAAATCCATTTTCTTCTCCAAGCTCATCATCATCACCTGTCTTATACCCATCTTCGCTTTCCAGAAAGTAGAGGGCAAAATGTTTTCGCCGCTCGCTTATACACTCGGGTTTGCTTTATTGGGCGCATTGCTGTTCACGCTTACACTGGTGCCCGCCCTGTCGAGCATCCTGCTGCGCAAGAACGTGCGCGAAAAACACAACCCCGTAGTAATATTCTTCGAAAAAGGCGTGGAGCGCCTGCTCAAAGCGGTATACCGCAACCAGAAGACCAGCCTGGCCATTGCGCTCATTGCCATGGTGCTCACCTTTGCTTCGGCCAGGTTTCTGGGCTCCGAGTTTCTGCCGCAGCTCAACGAAGGCGCTTTATGGGTAACGGCCGAGCTGCCCCGCAGCGTATCGCTCGATGAAGCCGATAGCCTGTCTGCGAAGATGGTGGACATCATCAGCCAGTTTCCCGAGGTAAACCATACGCTCACGCAGGTGGGCCGCACCAACGACGGTACCGACCCCAAGGGTTTCTTTAATGTGCAGATAGCCGTAGACCTGCTACCCAAGGAAAAATGGACACGTAAGATTACGCCCGACGACCTGGTGAATGAAATGGATGTAAAGCTGAAGCAGTTTCCCGGTATCGTATTCAACTATTCGCAACCCATCCGCGACAACGTGGCCGAAGCCGTGGCCGGTGTACCGGCCTCGCTGGCAGTAAAGATATTCGGGCAGGATTTCAATGTGCTCGATACCAGCGCCACGCAGGTCATGAACATCCTTAAAAACATAAAGGGCGTGGAAGACCTTGGTGTTATCCGCAACCTGGGCCAGCCCGAATTCCGCATCGAGCTCGACCAGCAGAAGATGGCTTTCTATGGCGTCAATACGGCAGATGCCAATGCCGTGATTGAAATGGCCATCGGCGGCAAGGCCGCCACGCAGCTCTACGAGGGAGAACGCAAATTTGATATCCGCGTGCGCTACCAGGAAGAATACCGCGCCACACAGGAAGCCATCGAAAACCTGATGGTGCCCACCAATGACGGCAGCAAAGTGCCGCTCAAAGAAATCGCCGTCATGAAAACGCTCACCGGCCCGGGCTTTATCTATCGCGACAACAACATGCGTTATATTACAGTAAAGTTCTCGGTGCGCGACCGCGACCTGGGCAGTACCGTAGCCGAAGCACAGCAGAAAGTAGCCGCCGGCTTCCGCCTGGCCGAGGGGTACAGCATGAGCTGGAATGGTGAGTTTGAAAACCAGCAGCGCGCTACCAAAACCCTTGGCCGGGTAGTGCCCGTGTGCCTGCTCGTTATCTTCCTGCTCCTGTTCATCACTTTTGGCAATGCCAAGGATTCCATCCTTACCATCCTCAACGTACCCTTTGCTCTTATCGGCGGCATCCTGGCGCTGCACATCACGGGCATGAACTTCAGCATCTCCGCCGGCATCGGCTTTATTGCCCTGTTTGGCGTGTGTATACAAAACGGCGTGATACTCATATCGGTATTCAGGAAAAACCTCGACGAAGGCATGCACCTCGACCAGGCCATTCACGAAGGCGTTATATCGCGTGTGCGGCCCGTCATCATGACGGCGCTCATGGCCATGATAGGATTGATGCCCGCAGCGGTATCGCATGGTATCGGCAGCGAAACACAGAAGCCGCTGGCAATAGTAGTAATAGGGGGTTTGATAACCGCTACCATTCTCACCCTGCTTATACTGCCGGTTATCTATTCGCTGGTGTTTAAGTTCATGCACCACCGCAGCAACCGTAAGTACTTAAGAAAAATGGGCGTGATAAGCCAGCCGGGAAAAGAAAGTTGACATGTAGAAAACAGTAAACCAGTTCAATCAAAACGGATGTCATCCTTCATTTGCTTCGACAGCAAAAGATGACATCCGTTTGATTTTATATACCCGTCCTTATTAATCTTGCAGCCTCACCGTTATCGCCTGCATCTTATACGATTTCACTTTACGTCCATTCTGCAGGGCAGGCTCCCATTTACCGCTCTTGCGGATGGCGCTGATGGCCGCGGCCTGGTATTCTGTAGGACCCGACACGATGGTGATATCGCTTATAGCGCCGTCTACATCTACTACAAAACGCAGCATCACCGTTCCTTCTATGCCATTATCCACGGCATCCTGCGGCAGGTTGTTAAACAGGTTCCGTTCCAGAAACCTTGTCCACGCCTTCGGACCGCCGGGATATTCTGATTCTTTTTCGATAGGTATAAACCTTCCATCTCCTTCATCGCCTTTTTTCTCATTGAGAATGCCTTTTTCCTTACCCTCCGGAGCTGTAACAGTGTTGTCGAAATCCCTTCCTTCATTAATATTCGCCGTACCTATTTTTACGTTGTCGAGGTCAGCCATTTCAGGCGGCTTCTGATCTTCGGGGGGATTTTTATCAATGATAGGCGGCGAGGTAAACATCTTCATTTTAAAAGTCTCGGGCATTTTGACGCCCTTCGGCTCAGCCGGTTTTATCACCACCGGCTCTATTTTTTTCTCCGGCAGGGGCGGTTCCACCTTTGATAAGATGACCTCATCCTTTACTTCTATCTCACCAACAGCCGGGCTGATAAATCCCAGCAGGAAATTAGCGCCTACCAATAACAGCAAAAGGGAAAACATGATCAGCAATGACTTTCCCAGGCGCTGCCGGTAATGCTTTCGCAGGTCATAAGCGCCATACGATTTATTGCGGCCCTCGAATACGATGTCGAGCACATCGGCGGATAAAATTTTATTTGCGTCCATAAGCATTGTTTTTAAATGAGAGGCGGTTACCCGTCAAATCCACAAATACCGGCCGGCAATTTATTTATATGGAAATAGCTAGTTTCCGCATCGGCAGGACGCGCATTCACATCCTGATAACAAATAACTGGGGGGCATTAATTAATTTCGCTCCCGAATGACAAACCACCACACCTGCAATGAAAGCACCCTACTTACTCCTCTTTTTGCTTACCGGCATAAGCGCAAACGCCCAGGTTATAAAAGACACGGCGGCACAAAAAAACTGGTCGCTGCATGTGCAGGCTACCGTTATACCGCAATACCATTTTGATTTTACCGCGCCCTACTCGGGGGCGCATAGCCTGCAAACTTCCGAGCCCGCAAGAGTGTCTGTTACCAATACGTATTTTATCGGCCGCCGCCTGTGGAAGAACGCCGCCGTTTATTTTAACCCGGAAGTAGCGGGCGGCAAGGGGTTGAGCGGCGCGTTTGGCATAGCCGGTTTTGCCAATGGCGAAACCTTTCGCATCGGCAGCCCGCAGCTGAAACTATATGTGGCAAGGGTATACCTCGAGCAGAAATTTGCCCTTGGCGAAGGCAGCGCGCTCAACGAAGACGATCTCAACCAGCTCCGCGAATATGCACCGGCAAAATATATTTCCGTCCGCGCCGGCAAATTCAGCCTCGCCGATTTTTTTGACAACAACAGTTACAGCCATGACCCGCGCACGCAGTTCTTTAACTGGAGCCTGATGAGCAATGGCGCCTGGGATTATCCTGCCAATACCCGCGGCTATACTGTGGGCGGCGTGGTGGAATACCATGCGCCCGGCGGCTCGGTGCGTTTTGCCGCCACACAGGAGCCTACCTATGCCAACGGCCCCACACTGGACGACCACATCGGCAAATCCATCGGCCTGACCGCAGAAGGAGAGAAGCATTTTACGGTGCAGGGGCGTACGGCCATCCTGCGCCTGCTCCTGTTTCACAACAAAGCGCCGATGGGCAGCTATCGTGCCGCCATCGCACAAAACCCGTCCGCGCCCGATATCACCGCGGTGCGCGTATACAGCAAAACCAAAAGCGGTGCGGGCATTTCATACGAGCAGCCGGTGGGCCGCTATGCAGGTATTTTTGCCCGGGCCGGGTGGAACGACGGCAAAAACGAAACCTGGGCATTTACCGAAATAGACAATAGTTTTTCCGGCGGCTTCTCTATGAACGGCGAAAAATGGAAACGCAAAGGCGATACCTGGGCGCTGGCCGTGGTAAGCAATGGTCTTTCGGGACCACACCGCGATTACCTCAAAGCAGGCGGTTATGGTTTTATCATCGGCGACGGCTACCTTACCTACGCCCGTGAAACGATTATCGAAACCTATTACAGCTTCAGCATCCCGCTGCTGTTCGTTACCCTGAGTCCCGACTACCAGCTGGTGTTCAATCCCGCCTATAACAAAGATCGCGGGGCGGTGCATATAGTGGCATTACGGCTGCATGTGCAGCTGTAATGAGCGTCGCTGCCTACTAATAACCCACCGATCCTGAATAAAAAATCTCTCTCCTTCTCAATTGCTGTTTTTGCCTTAATTTCGGGCACTCAAACAGGAAGATTTTATGGCTGAATCGATTCTCATGCCCCGTTTAAGCGACACGATGACAGAAGGTGTTATTGCGGCATGGCACAAAAAGGTAGGCGATACGGTAAAGAAAGGCGATTTACTGGCTGATGTAGAAACAGATAAGGCGACGATGGAACTGGAAAGTTATAAAGATGGTACACTGCTCCATATCGGCGTCGAAAAAGGTGGAAAACTACAGGTAAACGACTTGCTGGCCGTAATAGGCGCCCCCGGCGAAGACATTTCCGGACTTTTAAAAGGCGGCAGCGCCCAACCCGCGGCTGCTGATAAAAAGGAAGCGCCCCAGGCGGCTCCTGCCCCCGCAGCTGCCGCACCGGCAGCACCTGCACCCGCCGGCGCAGTAATGGACCTCTCCAAAGTAGAAGAAGTGATCCTCATGCCCCGCCTGAGCGATACCATGACCGAAGGCGTTATCGCTTCCTGGCATAAAAAAGTAGGCGATAGCGTAAAAAAAGGCGACCTGCTGGCCGATATCGAAACCGATAAGGCCACCATGGAGCTGGAAAGCTATAAAAACGGTAAGCTTCTTTATATAGGCGCCGAAAAAGGCGAAAAAGTACCCGTAAACGCCCTGCTTTGCATCATCGGCGAAGAAGGTAAAGTAGACATAAACAAGATAGTAGCCGCCGCCAAAGGTGGTGGTGGTGGCGCTGCCGCCGCCCCGGCCCAACAGCCCGCAGCGGCACAGGCAGCTGCTCCCGCAGCTACCGCTACCCAAACGGCCCCTGCTTCCAATGGCGCAGTAACCGAAAACGGCCGTGTAAAAGCCTCTCCCCTGGCCAAAAAGCTGGCCGCCGAGAAAGGCATTGATTTACAACAGGTTCCGGGCAGCGGCGATGGCGGAAGGATTACAAAAGCAGACATCGACAATTATAAACCGGCCCCCGCCGCCGCTAAAACAGCCGCCCCGGGCGCGCCCGCTACGGCAGCAGCCCCCGCCGGGCAGGTCAGCTTTACCGATGTGCCCGTATCGCAGATGCGCAAGGTGATAGCCAAACGCCTGGCCGAAGTGAAATTCTCGGCCCCCGAATTCTACCTTACCATGGTCATCAATATGGACAAGGCGGTAGAAAGCCGGGCAAAGCTGAATGAGGTGAGCAAGGTGAAGATTTCTTTCAACGATATGGTGCTCAAAGCCTGCTCCCTGGCGCTTAAACAGCATCCCGCCATCAACAGCAGCTGGAGAGGCGATACCATACGCGTTAATCACCACGTCAATATCGGTGTAGCCGTAGCCGTGGAAGAAGGCCTGCTGGTGCCGGTAGTACGTTTTGCCGATAGCAAATCGCTGAGCCAGATAGCCGCCGAGGTAAAAGACTTTGCCCAAAAGGCAAAAGACAAGAAATTGCAGCCGGCCGATTGGGAAGGCAGCACTTTCACCATCTCCAACCTGGGCATGTTTGGCATCGACGAGTTTACCGCTATCATCAACCCCCCGGATGCCTGTATCCTGGCCATTGGCGCCATACAGCAGGTACCGGTGGTAAAAGACGGGCAAATAAAGGTGGGCAATATCATGAAGGTGACGCTTACCTGCGACCACCGCGTGGTAGACGGCGCCAAAGGCTCCGCCTTCCTCCAAACCCTGCAGGGCCTGCTGGAAGAACCACTGAGAATGCTGGTATAACCGGTCAAATTATATTAAAGCGAAACCTTACTGGTACCAGTAAGGCTTCGCTTTTTTTGTGTATTTTGTTCGTACCAAAGCTGTACCAGGGTCGTACCATGCTCGGATTTGTTCGGTTATAACCGAAGCCAACCGAACAAAATCCGAACATGGTATAGCGTTGGAACGACGTTGGTACAACGGAAAATATAAATAGGCTTATAACGGCTGTTTCAACACCTTCACCGTCACCAGCAGCTGCCCCGTATGCCGCATCGTATGCTCTGCCGCATGAAACAATAATCCCAATACGGTAGACGGAAGCTGTAACCGTCCCACTGGCCTCGATTGCGTGAGCGTTTGCGGGTCAGTAGCCGTTAGCTGGTCCAGCGATTTTGCCAGCTGCGCATCCAGCACCTTTAACAGGAAAGGCATCGTAATATCTTCCTGCGGCGCCCCTTCTTCGGCCAGGTAGGCCAGCTGCCGCCGCGACAGCGGCTCCGCCCTGGCATACGTAAACAGCCGGTCGAGCACACCGGCCAGGTGGCGCAGGTGAAAACCGGCGGAAGCCATTCCCGACGGGCGCTCCCATAGCTTAGCCTCGGGAAACTCGCCCATCATGTCATGTATTTCTTCCTGCGCCTGCAGCAGGGCATGCGCCACCGGCTGCAGCAAATCGGGTACGCCGGCCACTGGTCCGCGCAGCCAAAATTCGGGAGGGTTATCGGTCTTCATGCTGTAAATTGAGTCATCCAAATGTAGCTACAATGTGGGTATATTTGGAATATGACTAAGTACGGATTTGTTTGCTGCCTGTGCTTTTTATGGGGCAGCACTTCCCTGCCGGCACAATCCCCCGCCCCCAAAACATCCTTCGATATCGTACCGCTGGGCGTGCGCGGCGGCCTTGATGAAAGTAATCTTTCCGCCTATATGCTGGCTCCCGCAGGCACCCACGATTTTATATGCCTCGATGCCGGCACCCTGCGTTATGGCATACAAAAAGCGGCCGCGGCACATGTATTCGACAGCAGCGAAGGCGTGGTGCTGAAAAACTATATTAAGGGATACCTTATTTCCCATGCGCACCTCGACCATGTGTCGGGGCTTATCATCAACTCGCCCGATGATGCCCCCAAGAACATTTACGGCACCGCGTTTTGCCTGAATATCCTGCGCGACAAATATTTCAGCTGGCAAAGCTGGGCCAATTTTGCCAACGAAGGCGAAAAGCCCGCCCTGGGCAAATATCATTATACCTATCTCAGCCCCGGCAGCGATAGCGAAACGGCCATCGCCCATACGCCCATGTATGTACGCGCTTTTACCCTGAGCCATGGCGCGCCATATCAAAGCACGGCTTTTCTTATCCGCAGGGATTCCGCCTATATCCTCTACCTGGGCGATACCGGCGCCGATGAAATAGAAAAATCGGGCCACCTGCGCCTGCTCTGGCAGGCCATTGCCCCCCTGGTCAAAGCCGGTCAGCTAAAAGGCGTCTTCATCGAAGTATCGTATGCCAATGAGCAGCCCGATAAACAGCTTTTTGGTCACCTCACCCCCCGGCTGCTGATGCAGGAAATGATGGTACTGGCCGGTTTTACGGGCCCGGAGGCCGTTAGGGGGCTACCGGTGCTGGTTACCCATATAAAGCCTGCCCCCGGCGTGGTAGCCGCCATTCAACGGCAGCTGGCGGCCCTGAACACACTCCACCTGCAATTACTTTTTCCCGCACAGGCAAGGCCCCTGAAGCTCTGAAACGGCGTTTAAGGATGCCATACGCCAGGGGGATTGTACGCTTCCAGCTTCGGAAAACCGATCAAAAAAAGAAAAAACGGTTTTTTTTACAAGTATTTTTTGCCCAAAAAACGGGTTGGACATCATGACGTGTTTGGCCTGAAACCCTTGCTGGTAAAGGCTTTTAACTTTTCATTTTCGGTTTTGTCATCCTGAAAACACCGTTTTGTTGGTTTTGGGGCTGGCTATTTCCGTTCTATGTTTGTATTGTCAAACGACAAACACACACACCCGATACAAAGGTGTTCATCTCACGATAACAAACTTGCCTTCCTTTTTTATCTCTTGCTTGCCCCCGTTGATTTCTTGCCTGATGCTGTTGCTTCCATAACAAACGAATTTTTTAAACGCGATTTCTAAACTTTATAAATTATACTAACATGAAAAATGTAACTAAGAACCTGAGCATCCTGGCACTGCTGTTTGCATTTACCCTGGCAACTACTACTACTTTTGCCAACAACGAGAACCCTGCTGCATCTACTATAGAGCTGAAATTTATCGGCAAGCACGAAAACCAGCCCATATTCGAGCTGAACCTGTCTAACAAAGATGCCGATGAGTTTTCTATCGTTATCCGCGACGAGTATGGCAGCCTGTTATATTCCGGCAAAGCAAAGGGCACCAACGTTACCCGCAAGTTTATGCTGAACGAAGAAATAGGCGACACCAACCTGTATGTAGAAGTAAAATCAAAGAAGAACAGCAAGGTTGAAACGTACAAAATCAGCAAGAGCTATAGCTATAAAGACGAGCCCGTAATCACCAGCGCGAAGTAATCATTGTTTTAGCACCGTACTCTTTGTACATATTGTACACCGGCCCATCCGCCGGTGTATTTTTTTTGTTCCAACCGTATAGACATCCTTTTACTTTCACAAATACTTAATATACCGCTGCCGGAATATTCGTACCTTTTAGGGGGCAACATATTGTTCACTTTAAAAAGATTGCGATGAGTACTATTGAAGCAACGATGACCATCCAGGAAATCGCCAACCGCCTGACCGCCTTATGCCGCCAGGGTAAATATGAAGAAGCGCAAAAAGAGTTATACAGTACCGAAGCCGAAAGCATAGAGCCTCCCGGCGCTCCCGGTCTGCAAACCGTAGCAGGGCTTGACGCCATCATCAAAAAAGGCCGGCAGTTCCAGGCCATGATAGAAACCGTTCACGGCGGTTCTGTAAGCGACCCTGTCATAGCAGGAAACAACTTTGCCGTGGCCGCCATTCTCGACGTTACCTTTAAAGGCATGGGCCGCCAGAAAATCGAGGAAATTGCCGTGTACACGGTGAAAGACGGAAAAATAGTGAAGGAACACTTTATTTATTAAGCCAACTTACTTCTTCCCCAATAGCTTATTGAACTTATCCAGCTCGGTCATGTCGGCCGGGCTCAGGGTTTCATTGTTATCATACTTCAGCTTAAAGAAGAGCACGCGTTTATGCTGCGGGTATTTCGCCAGGATGGCGTGTATGATATCCCCGGCCCGTTCGTCTTTTGCCACCATCGGTTTGGGCGGCGGGGGCAGGGGTGATTTAAACCGCGTGGGCCGCTTCAGTATCTCCGCTTCGAGCGTTGCCAGGCGGCCGGCAGGAATGGTTTTTACCTTCTGTGCTTTTTTATACAGCCCTTCCAGCTGTTTTTTGCTGAGGCCGCCCCGCTCCTCGTACTGGAACGACA
>Ga0307508_10001719_pt1 | contig 24293 bp, 30 predicted proteins | sample 9_EM_MG_FD_203089 | JGI IMG/M metagenome (GOLD analysis project Ga0307508, IMG submission 203089) | Populus trichocarpa ectomycorrhiza microbial communities from riparian zone in the Pacific Northwest, United States - 9_EM | ecosystem: Host-associated > Plants > Roots > Unclassified | place... | reverse complement strand
GGCACAAGGGGAGCTTGCAACGAGCCGTCACTGCGCGGACTGCGGACAGGAAAACTGGGCAAAATGTACGCCGCCATGATCTAGATAGGTCGTATGCGAGTATGATTAAACAAAAAAAAAAAAAAAAGCAACGAAACCCTCGAGACTATATACCTTACAACCTTACCATTGCTGCAATGGTTGCGACTTACTCCCAATCTCTAACGCCTATCGATGTGGACGCCTTGCAGGCACCTCCTGGGGATCCTTCTCTGTGGGAGTGTCGGCCACCGCTGTTCAAGAAAGCGAAGGGGCAGCCTCCGACCGCACGCCTTACGGTTGGAGTGCAGCGAGGCTGACGTGCTGCTTGGAGAGGGGCTCTGCCTGAGGTCCCCGATCGGGTGCCGCAGAGGTGTAGCCGGTGTCGGCAGGAGGGGCACAATATACTGAATTGTAGGGCTCTGCCCGACAGCTTGTAGGAGATCTCGGCGTAGGCACCGCAGGTATAGGCGCAGGAGAGGGCGAGGGCAAGGGCGCAGGCAAGGGTGAGCAGCGGGTCTGTATTCATGTATAGATATATATTCAGTCTATCCATAGAAATTCATCTCTACTCTACATATTCTTCTGCGACGCCGAACACGGTGTGGAACTCTATGCCACTGGATTCCTCAGCCGATCTGCCACCTGAGTTCGCCACCAGCCACATCTCATTTTCTATTTCTTGCTTGGCAACCGAAGAATTATTTTCTTTTAGCGTGGTGCGGGCACTCTGTACCGATGGGGGTATTGTGTACCACTTTAGCAAAACGACGGGCATTGTGTACCTTTTCTCTATAGACAATGCTGGTGAAAGTACGGAATGCTGAACGTGCACGATGGGAGCGCGGATGGACTGTTTGTCAGGGACAGCCGGGAATGAAGAAAATTTAGGAGGGAGTCTGAGATGAAGATAGCGAGATCTAGTAGAGTGAGGCCGTTGACGTTTCCAATTATTTGGAGCATGACTTTTGCGTATTAAGCGCAAGAACTGAGTGCAGATGAAAAGAAAAAGAAGAAGAGCTAAAATCAAGTCAATAGCTGTAAAAGAGGTAATATTATAGCATATGATAGCTGGAAGCTCTTACTCACGATGATGATGATGATGATGATGCTTCATTGATCGTGTGCGACCCTATTGCATCATGACGATATTATATACAGTCCTTTCCCGTTCGCCGTCCGCTGCGCCCTCGAACAGTCCGCCAGCGGCTCGCGGCGACTCCCCCTGCCCCCGCCCGGCCTGTCCCTAAGATAAGAGGAAGGAACGAGTGTCAGAAAGAAACCTAACTAAAGAGACTGTGCGCCTCCCTTCTCCCTCTCCCCCCCCGGGTCTGGTGGCCCCGTCCTCGCCCCCACCCTCGTCGTTCTCAAGAAATCCAGGACTGCTCCACACCGCTTGTCCGCAAACATTTCCTTAATCGTAAACCGGTTCTTTCCTCTCCCTGTCTTTTTCCGTATCTCCGCCTACATAATCTTCTGTTGCATCCTCCATCTGTCACAGTTCTTGAGCTCTTACTCACGATGCTTGCTTCGGAAGCAGACAACAGAACACCTTCGAATCAGAGGTAACAATCAAGTCAGAATTGAAGCCTAATTCCAATACACAGGAGAGAAAAGACGCCGAGTAACGGCAGAAATGTGGGCGGGGACAAGGTTGTGACACTGTGTAGTGTGATATGGACGGGATATGGAGCGAACCCGCTCGGAGAAGCGCTAATGAGTCCCACTAGGCCACACTGCTGACTACATCCACGCTAACCCCTTTTAGCTACAAAAAATCCGACCATCACGCCACCGCACTCGCTCCACCCACTTCGTATGTAGCTTTTTTTTTTGTTTAATCATGCTCGCATTCAGTCTATCTAGACTATGGCGGCATACATTTTATCCGTTTTTCCCGTCCGCTGGCCGTGCGGTGGCAGCACGTTGCACGCTCCCCTTTGCACTCCGCCCAGGCCTTTCCCCACGAGATGTCGTACTAAAGAAATCACAATAGAAAGGACGAAGGAAAGAGACTAATTATGCCACCTACCGCTCTCCTGCGGACGCCACAAAGTCAGGTGTTGGCAAAAAGAGACGTGATGCTCCGCCGGCACCCAGCTCCCCGCGCTCCACCGACTCCCGCAGCTCTGCCTCAGAGACCTCGCTCACTGGGTGCTTCCACCCGACCAGCACCTGCCTCCCCACGACTGTAGCAATCAGGAAGTCTAGCACCGGCTGGCTGCACCTCTCATGCGCCAGGGTGTTCCCAATCTTCTACCTGTCCTGTCATCTCCTAGTCTACATCCGCATCTCCGCACACAGGATTATCTGCTGGCACTTTCACTCGGGACACCGATTGAAGAGGTGCTCCTGAGTCTGGTTCTGATACCGGATCACCAGTGCGCAGTAACGCTGCGGGTGTAATTCAGGAGTGGTCGATTTCGTCGCAGTTGTCTTGGCAGCTCTCCAACGCTGGCGACCGACATCGGGAATGTGGTGACTGGAGTTGCCTTGATGCTTCGTTTTTTCTGTTGATAGCTTTTTTCTTGATGGCTAACTGTCGCTGGCACATCGTTACGCTTCTGTGTTGTCGCCAATCTTTTGCTTGCTGACTTGCTCACATGGCGCAGTCTTGACGGCTCGGTGGTGCTACCGATCTTATTCAGGATTGCTCGGGTTCGTGCCTTTTGACATAACGTACGCGCACTGACCAATCTATTTCCGCGGTCTATTACTGGAGGGCGGTAATTGACTTTTTCTTGCCGGCTCCCCTATGCGGGACAGAATGATCTGGAGTGCCTGACGCCGCCGGCACCACCCAGCCGAACAGGAAATAGGCGGCACGAGCGCGGATTCGATTGTGCAACTCCCGGCAGATCTGGGGAAGAGAGGTGATCAAGGCATCCATTATTTCGTTCGATAGACGTTCGTACAGTTGTTCTCTCTGAGCCTGCTTGTTCCAACTTAAATCTTCCATGATCCGACCAAATTCGGCAAGATAGGCGGAAAAGGTGCCGTCCTTTTCACGGAGTTTCCGAATTTCGCGGCTGGCTGTCCGAGTTCTGTCAGGTTCGTCGAACGCCTGGCGGAGCAGTTGTAGAAGCGCGTTCAGCGATTCCAGCTGGCGTGCGCCATCCACCATCATTACCATCCATCATCCACCCTCCACCTCTCCCACCCCACTACCATAGGATCGGTCGCACGACCCCGAGAGGGATGTCGCAACCAAACTTTTTCTTAATTGCTAGCTATAATTGAAGTTGACACGGACGATCGGTGGTATAGCCGATTAATCTCACGACAACCCGCTGGCGTTGACGTTGGCATGGTGGTTCGGAGAAGTCTTGATCTCCCGACGACCCGCTGGCATTGACGTTGGCATAGTGGTTTCCAGAGTTCTTAATCTCCCGACGACCCGGTAGGATTGAAGATGGCATGGTGGCTCGACGAAGTCTTGATCTCTCGGCGACTCGCTGGCGTTGGAGATGGCATGGTGGCTCGGAGAGGTCTTAACCGCGCGACTGCCCGCTGGCATTGACGTTGGCATAGTGGTTTGGAGAAGCCTTAATCTCCCTGTGACCCGCTAGCGTTGAAGATGGCATGGTGGCTCGAAGAAGACTTAATCTCGAGACGACCCGCTGGAGTTGACGTTGGTGTGATGTGTCAGAATAATGGGCGTCCGGAGATGACGGACCGGAGCCAGCACGTCCGGAGATGACAGCTGCCCGAGTCTCCGAGCACCGGCTCGGGAGACAGTCTTCCGTCGTTTACCCCTGGCGAGTCCCTCAGGCCCGTTGTATATAGAGAGAATGTTCCTCCTTCGAAGTTGTATCAATCAATCAGTTCACTATCTTCATCTCTATCGATCCCTATATTCCAACAGGTTATGAGCCCGGATTGAACGCTCTGCCAATCCGCTACCCATCTATAATCGCTCCCGCCGTACCTGCCGCTTTGTGCCCCGCTTCTGCATCTCTTCCCTGCACTCACGTTTTTTAAGCCTCAACGTTTAGAGCCGCGTCGCGTCCGACAACATCGCCAAGATAGTCTCAACCAGACAACGCGTCACGTTTGCAGTCGCCGGCCTTTACAATGCCCGAAACTACCGCTCGTGCAGAATGGAATGAGGTCATTCCCTACTGCTGAGTGCCCTCAAGATTGTTACCCGCAACGAAATATTTCGTCGCACTCTGACACTATGTACTAAATACCTAGGGCCGTGACTACAATCAGTGCGACGACCGCGCTGCCTCGACGATCTACCTATCGGTTGAACCCGCGATCCGAACCATCATCCTAAGTCCTCCCGCGAACGAAATCGATTCTGCAGCCCGCGTCGGGAAATCCTTAGCCAGGACTACGAGTCTGCCTTCACAATAATCGGTCGTCGAATACATCTCGAGCCTACTCGCTGTTCGCCAGGAATTGGCCGCAAGTGACGAAGCAATCTCGGATACCACCGTCGTTTGCCACCTTCTTTTCGAGCCGTACGGCGATCGTTCGATATTATCGTTGGCGTTTTGAAATACAAACCTTCGGGGGAGCTGCGTGAGCGCTTGTTGATGACGGAGCTGCTGCGGCACCCCACACCGGAGCTGCCGTGCACTCTCGAGGAGTCGGAGCTGTGTACACGCCTTGTTGATTACGGAGTCGCTGCGGCGCCCCACACCGGAGTTGACGTGCGCCCTCGGGGAGCTGTGTGCGCGCTTGGTTATAACGGAGCAGCTGCGGCGCCCCACACCGGAGCTGACGCATGCGCTCGGGGAGCTGATGTACGCGCTTGGTGATGCTGGAGTTGCTACGGCACCCCACACCGGAGCTGCCGTGCACTCTCAAAGATGCGTTTGCTTTGCGCGCTTGGGAATACTGGGACTACTGTGGCGTCCCCGTGCCGGAGCAGTCGCACATGCCTTATGACGGAGTTGCTATGTTCGCTCAATGCTGACAATGGGCAGATTTTCTTATGGATCGGCCTGGGAATCGGCCTGCTATCCAGGGGAAACTTTCGGTGAAGCACATGGCGGGTGGTTGAACAGGTTTTCTTTCCCTCTCCTTTCTTTCTTTGGTGGATGCACTCTTTCTCCTATGTTCGTGGTTTTCCCATGAGGTTTTTTACTCGGTTATGAGTTTTAACAAGGCATCCAAGGATACTGGGTTTTTCAATATTGTTCCTCCTGCTACCGTTTGTTTCTGTACCGGCCGTTCCATTTTCTCTTTCTCTCCTGCGTTCCTTTGCATCTTCCGTACGAGGGGAAGTGTCAGAATAATGGGCGTCCGGAGATGGCGGACCGGAGCCAGCACGTCCGGAGATGACAGCCGCCCGAGTCTCCGAGCGCCGGCTCGGGAGACAGTCTTCCGTCCTTTACCCCTGGCAAGTCCCTCAGGCCCGTTGTATATAGAGAGAATGTTCCTCCTTCGAAGTTGTATCAATCAATCAGTTCACTACCTTCATCTCTATTGATCCCCATATTCCAACATGATGGCTATTTTTTTGTTTGTTCAGTACTCGCGTGCGACCTAGGTAGATCATGGCGAGATTATATACAGTCCGTTTCCTGTCCGCTGTCCGCGCAGTGGCGGCTCATTGCAAGCGCCCCTTTGCCCTCCGCCCAGGCCTGTCCCAAGAAAATGTAATGCGCACCAAGGAGATCACGTAGGGAAGGACCAATGAAAAGTGAAATGCCTAGCCCTCTCCTGCGGACGCCATGAAGTCCGGCGTGGGAGGGAGCAGCGGTGACTCCCCCCCCCGCCCAGCTCCTCAGCCAACCCCCGCCCCCTCCCCCCCTTCCACAAACTCCCGCACCTCCATCTCCGACACCGCACTCACGGCATCATCCTCCTCGAGCTGTTGTGGATAGGAAGTCCAGCATCGGCCTCACGTTCCTCTCATCCGCCAAGAGGTCCCCCACCTTCCACCCGTCCTTCAACCTCCCGGTCTCCTTCTTCACCTCCGCCCACAGGATCTTCTGCTGCGGCTTCCACTCAGGGCAATCCTTGAATAGGTGGTCCCGGGTTTGCGTTCGATACCGGCACCACCAGCACTGCGGGGCGGTCGATTCTTCGTCTAGTTCAGGTACTGTCCGGTCAGGCAGTGTCCCGTCTTGAGCTGGTAGAACCGCGAGGCGAGTCTCTTGGTGCTACTTGCTACCGTACCATTCGGCCTCTGGCTTTTTGGTAGTCGGTACTTCGCCTTGGAGGTCCACCCTCCAGCCCACTCTCGCGCCTCTGCCCACATCTTCTCTTTGGTGTGATGGCTTGGCGCGTTAACCGATTGACCTCCCGACGTCTGTCTGCCGATCAGGTTGGCATGGCGGCTCGGTAGCACATGTATTACTCTCCCGGCGACCCGCTGACGTAGACGTTGACATGGTGGTTGGGAGATGAGGCCGATGAGTATCCCGACGTCGCGCTAGCGTTGGCGTCGATGTGCTCGCTGCGAGGCGCAGCCGATTGACGTCCTGCCGTCCAGCTGGCGTTACCGTTTGCGTGGTGGCTCGGTGATGCCGCCTGTGATTCTCTCGATGTCCCGCTGGAGTTAGCGTTGGCGTGGAGGCTCCATGATTTGGCCAATGAATCTCTAGATGTTCCGATGACTTGAGGTTGACGGCTGTCTCCGTGATCTAGGCAACGAATCCCCCGATGTCCCGCTGGCCTTGACGTTGGACTGGTGGCTCCACGACCCAGCCAATCAGTCTGCCGACGTACAGCTGGCGTCGACGTTGGCCAGATGGCTCGGTGTTGCTACCGATGTTTCACTCGATGGCTGGGTGTCGTTGACATTGATGTGATGGCTCATTGTTACCGCCAATATATTTCAGGAGTGCTCAACCACGACTTCGGACACTCCACGGCCGCAATAATATCAACGTTACGGTGCCCACCTGGCTCGGCGATGTTATACCCGCTAATGATCAAATATTAGCACGCTGAGAGCTTGGTGGCAAGAGTATACAACGTGAAGATGGGGGTGTGGGGTGGAGGAATCTGGGGACCGCTGGGCGGAAAGTACATACTAGCTATAAGTGGGCCTAGGTGTTATGTATATAGCTGGTATTGGACTCAGCTCGCTTTCGCTGCCGATGTCACTGCTGATGGCTGGGTGGCGTTGATGTTGGCGTAATGGCTCGGTGTTGCTGTCGTTATTTCTCTCGATGTCTAGGTGGCGTTGACATTGGCGTGATGGCTCGGTGATGCTGCAGATGTTTCTCTCGATGACTGGGTGGCGTTGACGTTGGGGTGGTGGCTCGGTGATGCTGCAGATGTTTCTCGCACTGGCAGGGTGGCCTTGGCGTCGTCTTGGCAACTAGTTTTTTTCCTTTATTTACGCCCGTAGCCTACCATGAACCCGGATAAGTATTGTGCAGGCTTGGCGCGCACATTCTCGGTCGACGCCCGCTTCGCAGGTTCGGTTGGCAAGCTCTCGAAAAGATCGGCGCACGCGCACTCGGCAGGCTCGGAGGACGCGCCCTCGACTGGGACTCCGGGATGCACCCGGTGATTGCCGATGTTGGAATATAGGGATCGATAGAGACGAAGATAGTGAACTGATTGATTGATGCAAGGTCGAAGGAAAAACATTCTCTCTATATACAACGCGCCTGAGGAACTCGCCAAGGGGAAAGGACGGAAGACTGTCTCCCGAGCCGGTGCTCGGAGACTAAGGCTGCTGTCATCTCCGGACATGTTGCCTCTGGTCCGTCATCTCCGGACGCCGCCTCCGGTTCGTCATCTCCGGACGCCCCTTATTCTGACAGCCGATGTCCCGGTGGGGTTGAAGTTGACATGGTGGCTTGGTGGTGTTGCCGTTCGATATCCCGACGTCTCGCTGGCGTTCACGTTGGCATAGTGAATGGGAGAATTATTAATCTCGACCACCCTGTGGCGTTGACGTTGACATGGTGGCTCCGTGATCTAGCAAATGAATCACACGACGTACCGCTGGCATTGACGTTCACGCGGCAGCGCGGTGATGTAACCGCTGAATCTCCCGACGTCTTACTGGCGTCGATCTTGAGGTGGTGGCATGCTGATGAAGCCGAAGATTCGCGCGGCGGCCCGCTGGCGTTGTCGTTGGCGTGGTGGCTCCGCGATTTAGGCAATGCAGCAACAATGAGCGATCGCACCAAAAAAATATATGGTGGAGCTTCATATGGTGCAGAAATTTTAGGGAGTTGACGTGGCGCGACTTCAATGGTGAAAACGAGTCGGCGCACCACCCCACTGGCCCGGAAAGGGAAAGGCGTTTATTTTTTCATTCTAACAGCAGATATCGAAACCCATGCAGTTATCTAAATATTGCTTCTCATGTGGGAACAATTTTTAAATCACGTTGCTGTCGCTGGGGTGGCGAGCTAAATAGCGGGCGATCGCCTGTCTATTTGGGCCTATTGTGGTTGGGCCTTACCACGGAAGCCTGACGCCGCCCCGCTCCTCGATTGGCACCTCTCATTCGCCGTCACTTTCTCTTCCCAGCATTCACCGGCATTTCCCCGACCACACCCCAGTGACAGTATGCAGGATACCGACGTTGCCCAAAACGCCCGCGAAGACGACATCAGGGACAGCTGCCACACAACACCAGCAGATGGCTCCTCGCAGTCTTCTGTCCCGTCTCCCGCCCTCACCGGTGGCTATCCGCCGCTAGATGACGCCACCAGCAGCTCCGCCACCCCTGCACCGCCAACGGACCGAAATCGGCAGAGACATGTATGGGATCCTGCCAACGGGCACGAGTACACATGTGATGGAGAAATCCGGCGGCGCTGTTCGCGATGTATCAATCCTCATTTCATGACTTTTGACTTTCGCCTGGTTGTGAACGCTGACATGAAATCGGGCCCATATCGCAATACCGCGCCGTCCTTCGCTGTCACTAACACAAAGAATTCGGTTATGCATCAGAGCGATGTCCGCCGTATTGGTCAAAATGGGCAACTCCCAGAAGTAACTGAAGAAGAAGAGCGCATATACGAGGCTTTCGTCAAGGCAGGTTCACGAGTTTCCTTTAATCGCACCGTTAGTAGGCAGTTGTTGATCCGCTGGGTTACCACCTGCAATATTTCGATGCAAGGGGCTCAGCACGACTCATGTCGTCCAATACTGGTTTATCTCGCCTCCTGCGTAAGTACCTACTACTTTGTCCACTTAGTTTCTGCTACCAACTGGGCATCTCCTCCTCGACGGCCGACTACACCGCAATCCCCAGGCTTATGCCGACCAACCGAAAAACCGTCAGACCCTCGGTTTTCGAGAAATACACCTCGTCCCGCGATGCACTACGCACTGCACTCGCAAAGGCACCAGCTGCTGTCCACATCACATTCGAACCCTGGACGTCACCGGGCCAACGATCCTTCCTCGCCATCTTCGGTCACTTTGTAGGGCTTGCAAGCGGGGATCACAGCAATATCCTGCTGGGTTTCCGGAGACTACAGAGCCCCCATTCAGGAGAGAACCAAGTTGATTGTACCTGGCAGGTGGCTATGGAGCTTGGAATAACTCGGAAGCTGGGCTATTTCACCACGGACAATTCCTCCCTAACCGACAACATGATGCAGTGCATTGCAGAAAAGTAAGCTCACATTGGAACCAACTTCGATCCCGCCTGCTATCGCATTCGCTGCTCTGGGCACATTCTGAATCACGTCGGCAAAACCTTCCTGTGGGGTGACCATCCAGTGGCCATCGATGATCATTTCGACAACGATGATGACCCAGAAGCGCAGGTCGAAGTGCTGCGAACGTGCAGGAAGATGGGCCCTCTTGGCTGCCTACACAACTGCACCCGACACACCCTCAAGACACCTCAACGGCGGGAGCGGTTCCAAGAAATTGTACGAACCTACAGACTCAATGGGTTGACAGTTAAACTCCTTATCGGCGACGATACTTGCTGGATTGGCGGTCACGACGCGCTGGATGCAGTGCTTCTACTACGGGAATATATCAAAGATTAACTCACCTCCGCGATCTCTGAGGACCGATTACTCGATGAAACCTCGCTGGTACACGACGAGTTGTCACCACGAGATTGTGATGTTCTCAGGACGATGGTAGAGCTCCTCAAGCCTCTCAAAGGGTGGATGACACTGCTACGGAGGAAGGGAGCAGCAGCTTGTCTCTCGGGTATTGTTCCTGTGTTCGAAGATCTCATACGACACTTACAAACGCAATGGGAACACCATTCGGCTACCGATGCATCAATCTATATTCCCAATTCACTCCACGCCGCCGAGATACTTCTCAAGGAGTATGTTCTGCTCACTTCTTTCTACTATCCTCTAGTTTAACTAACTCTTGCGAGCCAGGTATTACAACACAGCCGGCGACTCGCCAGCGTACTATGCTTCCGTTGCCCTTAATCCGGAGATGAAATTTGACTTCTTCGAGCGAGAATGGGGAAAATGGCCAACTTGGATTGAGAACGCAAAGAATGATGTGGTTCGGTTATGGGTGACGGAATACTAGGAGAACCCGCAGTGGATCATACCTGAAATCGCATGCGGAACGCCAAATTGTGACTCAGGCAAGTGCACCCTGGCTTATTGCGCACTCTACTGACGCAGGCAGATATTCGGGGAGCCCAATCTTAGCGACAGAGAAAGCGGGCTCGCCTCTCCCGGGAGGAGGAAGATATGATGGAGCGCTTCCAACAAGAAAACCACATCGAGATGGACGATACGCTGGGCCCCTTGGGTACCGGCTTCGTGTTGCCTCAGGTAAACTGCCATGCAGAGAACGTCTGGTACATATGGGCCTGGCGTTGAGTTAGATACCAGAAATGTGTACCGAAGCGGACCGTTTTTCGGCGGGTAGGTCCTGCTCACTAGGTGGTCCCAGTTTGCTCCGCCTCGCAGGCCCATCTTTACAACTGGCGGGAATCTTGCAGCGTGCTAACCTCATAAGTGACGAACGGATAATCAGCGATGCGGATGCGGGCGCTGGCTTCGATATTATCGAGGCAATTGAGTGCCTGAAGTCTTGGTCTGCGGCTGGATTGATCTTCGGGACTGGAACGGAGGTAGAGCAGATGGGGAAGCTGCTGGAGGGCCTTTAGCGACGCGCTGAGCAAGTACGTGAATAGGAAGGCTGGAGGTACGATGCGAGAGGTGGTTATTGTGGCGATATGTGGTAGCGTAGCAGTACTGGAGGTGTGGGAAGCAATGGTGGTGTGTCTTCATAGGTTTTTTTTGTAGCAGCTTCCAAATCACAGTTGTCACTCGAGCTGGGATCCACGGATCGATCGAGATTTTTTGGTTTAATCCTAATCGCATTCAGCCTATCTAGACTATGGCGTTGTGCATTTTGTTCGGTTTTTCCGTCCGTTGTCTGCGCGGTGGCGGCGCGTGGCAAGCTCCCCCTTGCCATCCGCCCAGGCATGTCCCAAGAAGGTACCGAGCACCAAAGAAATTATAATGGTGAGGGAAAGACCGAACGAAAGTGGGAAACAAAGCGATCGTTCGAGATGGAGATTCTGAGCTCCTTGATACACTGTCACATACAGATCATTCTCTTAATGTAGAACAGGCGGTCGGGATTCGCGAGGGTGACGGAAGGAAGAGTGTCTTCCGAGCCAGGGGTCGGAGACTTGAGCAGCTGTCACCTCCGGACGTGTCGTCTTCGGTCCTTGGTTGTTTTTTTCCGGGCGCCGTGTCGTGTCCGTTATCTCCGGACGCCGCGTCGTGTCCATCCGATTCCGGTGTTGCTATTCTGGTGGACCTCCGCAGCAATCGTATGTTTGGTACGGGTGACAGTCTAGGAAGCGCTGCATCCCCTTTGTCCGAAGGCAACCGAAACATCCCGCTCCTCCCCGCTCCCAACCTATTGGTCGGTCGAACTGACAGCTCCACATTTAAACGCCTCACGATCCGAGTAGATACAGCAAAGATTACCAATCTAATCACGAACCAGACATGCGCCAGTCGGACGCGAGATAGGGGCGCTCGGCCGACGACCGAATCTCGTGATAGCAGTCATTCATTCGGAGAATCAACAGCAGCCGATTACGATCTCGAGCAGTGCGCCGTCTACCGTCGGCATCGGACGGGCACAGGAGGCATGACCGACACTACCGCGCGCACTCCTGCAGGCCAAGCTGGGATGCTGCAACCAGTTTCCACAGGAGCCCTACTGAAATGAGGTTTTATTTTTTTTTGTTTATTCATACTTGCGTGCAGCCTATCTAGACTATGGCGGCGTACATCTTACCTGGGTTTCCCGTTTGCTGTCCGTGCGGTGGCGGCTCGTTGCAAGCTCCACTTTTGCCCTCCGCCTAGGCCTATCCCCAGAGGATGTAAATCGCACCAAGGAAATTACAAAGGAAAGTACCGTCAAGCGAGCGTGATGGACAAAGGAAAAGCGCACACCTCCCCCCTACCCCCCGTCTCCCACGGGCTCCATGAAGGAGGGCGTCGGAAGGAACAGTGTTGGAATATAGTGATCGATAGAGATGAAGATAGTGAATTGGTTGATTGATGCAACTTCGAAGGAGGAACATTCTCTCTATATACAACGGGCCTGAGGGACTCGCCAGAGGTAAAGGACGGAAGACTGTCTCGCGAGCCGGCGCTTGGGGACTCGGGCAGCTGTCATCTCCGGACGTGCCGCCTCCGGTCCGTCATCTCCGGACGCCCATTATTCTGACACTTCCCTCGTACGGAAGATGCAAAGGAACGCAAGAGAGAAGGAGAAAACGAAACGGCCAGTACAGAAACAAACAGTAGCAGGAGGAACAATATTGAAAACCCCAGTATCCTCGGATGCCTCGTTAAAACTCATAACCGTGTAAAAAACCTCATGGGAAAACCACGGACATAGGAGAAAGAGTGCATCCACCAAAGAAAGAAAGGAGAGGGAAAGAAAACCTATTCAACCACCCGCCATGTGCTTCACCGGAAGCTTCCCCTGGATAGCAGGTAGATTCCCAGGCCGGTCCATAAGAAAATCTGCCCATTGTCAGCATTGAGCGAACATAGCAACTCCGTCATAAGGCATGTGCGACTGCTCCATTAAGGGGACGCCACAGTAGCCCCAGTATTCCCAAGCGCGAAAAGCAAACGCATCTTTGAGAGTGCACGGCAGCTCCGGTGTGGGGTGCCGTAGCAACTCCAGCATCACCAAGCGCGTACATCAGCTCCCCGAGCGCATGCGTCAGCTCCGGTGTGGGGCGCCGCAGCTGCTCCGTCATCACCAAGCGCGCACACAGCTCCCCGAGCGCATGCGTCAGCTCCGGTGTGGGGCGCCGCAGCTGCTCCGTTATCACCAAGCGCGCACACAGCTCCCCGAGGGCGCACGTCAACTCCGGTGTGGGGTGCCGCAGCTACTCCGTCATCACGAAGGCGCGTACACAGCTCCGACTCCTCGAGAGTGTACGGCAGCTCCGGTGTGGGGTGCCGCAGCAGCTCCAGCATCACCAAGCGCGTACATCAGCTCCCCGAGCGCGTGCGTCAGGCAACAAGTTTCGGGCCCTTCCCTACATCCCGAACAAAGCAGACACCCTGTGTGGCATGTGCGGGCAGTGGGGACACTCAGAGTTCCGGTGCCAGCGAGGCGCAGCAACTTGCACTATCTGTGCGGCCAGCCACAGGACTGAGGAGCACCGGTGTGAGGTGGCAATGTGCGGTAAGGTCGGGAAGGTCTGCCCCCACACGGACATGAAGTGCCCGAACTGCGGGGGCAGAAACCCGGCCCAGGACGCCAGGTGCCAGGCAAAGCGGGCCGCCATCGAGATTGCCCGGGGCAGGCGCAATGGCACGGCCCGCGCGGAACCGCTGCAGCCCACGCACTCGGCCGCCACCGCTAGCACTGGAGGATCGGCCCTGCTGAGCTGGGCCCCAGGAGGCAAGCCGGTGGAGTCCTCTCCATACTGGAAGGAAGATGCGATGGAGGTAACTGGAACGGAACCAAGTGGCATCGCCCAACCCGTGGCTGTCTGATGGCGGTCCCACAGGTTGCTAAGCTGGTGGCGCTCCAGCATAACTGCACCAGGGGGGGACAAGTGTTGGAGGCGGTGTTGGAAACGGCAGTGAGGAGAGGAGCCGACGTGGTTTTCATCCAAGAACCGAAGGGGGCAAAAGAGAAGGATAGCACATGCTCCCACCCCAGCTTCAGCTTTATAAGGGGCGAGGAGGCAGTGCCGGCAAAGTGTGGGATAGCAGTCAACAGGGCCTCCAAGTGCCAGGTGACGGAATTGAAGAACCTAGCCGCCGGAACTGCGAACCACATCCAGGTGGTGGAGGTCACCCCACCCAGCGGCGAAGCGATCATCATTGCCAATGTCTATGATCGGCATGCTGGTAGCGAGAACAACCGACCCGCCCAGCAAGCAGCTTGGGGGGAGATTGCCCGGCACCAACGGGTGATTGTAGCCGGAGACATGAATGCCCACAGCAAGATGTGGAACCCCAGTACCACAAGGCCCAGAAACAACGCCTTCTGGGAGCGTCTCATCCAGGAGTATGACCTTGTGGTATGGAATTCGGAGGAAGAGACAAGGATGGGAGCGGGCGCCAAGATTCACTCCATCATTGACCTGACCCTCTCCTCACCGAAGGTCGCACTCAACTGGAGCATGGGCCCGGCCACGGGCTCCGACCATGAACTCTTGCAGTGGGAAGTGCTGGGGGCGGCGAGCCTCGGGGATGCAACCAGCACAGCGACGACGGGGTGGGATATCAGGGGGTGGGACCCGAAGGGGAAGGAGGACAAGGAGGAGGCAAACGCAGCAGCAGCAAAGCTGGCCCAGGCCCAGGAATGCTACCGAAGAGGGGAAGGGGCATCGGTGGTGCTTGCGGACGACAGTACGGTGGAAGAGGTGGACATGGCAGCGGCGACGCTGCGGGAGGCCATGGTGGGGACCCTAGAGCAGCACGCCCGGGCAAAGCGGTGGTGCAGCAGGTCCAAGCGGTGGTGGACCCCGGAGCTGAAGGACCTAAGGAAGGCCTTGGGGAGGGCACGGCGGGGGCGGAGGACGAAGGGCATGAGTCGGCTGCAGGAGGCCAGGCGGGAACTCCGACGCGGGATCAGGAAAGCCAAGCGCGACTGCTGGAATCGCTTCCTTCAGGAGTCTAGCGGTGTGAGACTGGGGTGCTGACGCGTCACCGGAGTCACGGTAGAGTCGATATCTTAGACAGGTTTTCGATAATTCACAGCGGAATAGTCTAAGGGGTGTCGTTACAGGTTCTCTCCCTCTGTCCTCCCCTTTGCGCGGCGCGCCGAACGTTTATAAGAGCGGAGTCGACCTACGCTACCGCTGTCCTCTATCCTTTGACCTTGTCTTCAGGAATGGAGAGCCGCGTAAGCGCATACCGATCCCACTCTTTGTCCTCGGAGCGCACACATCCAATTCCTGCTCTTTTCCCTCAGCGCTGCGCGCATGCCAATTCCTTCTCTTCTTCCTCAGCGCGCAAGCCGATTCCTTCTCTTTGTCCTCAGCCGCGCAAGCGCATACCAATCCGTATTCTTTGTCTTCGGCGCCGCGCAAGCGCATACCAATCCGTACTCTTTATCTTCGGCGCGCGAGCGCATGCCGATTCCGTACTCTTTGTCTTCGTCGCGCGAGCGCATGCCGATTCCGTACTTCTTTGTCCTCAGGAATTCACTCACGTATGCACCAGCCGAAGCCAAGGTGAACGTGGGCCTACGCCCAGAGCGTACTCGTCCTGACCGGTACCAACGACAAGATACGGCAGCTGCTGCAAACCTCGTCGTTCCCATAGCTTCTATGGGTCACACGGGTTCCGCTTTGCGGCCGCGGAGTAGTCCCCGGCAAACCACTTTGGCCGCTGAGGTCCTACTTCCACTCTTATCTCCCGTCTAGACTCTCGCGCTCCTTGTGTTTTCCCAATGCCTTAGAGTAGGTGTCAGGCTGTCACTTGTCTGACGCTGTCTGCGCCGTTGTCGTCCGGTGCTGCCGGCGCCGTTGACGTCGGCGCTGTCGGCGCTGTCAACGTCCGGCGCTGTCGGCGCTGTTGTCGCGGACGAGTGTGTCATTCGAGAGACTGTCGCCGTTGCGGCGTGGCATTCGTGGGATCGACGCCGTTGCGAGGTGGCATTCGCGAGACCGACGACGTTGCGAGGTGGCATTCGCGAGACCGACGACGTTGCGAGGTGGCATTCGCGAGACCATCGACGTTTGGAGAGTGGTATTCGCGAGACCGACGACGTTGCGAGGTGGCATTCGCGAGACCATCGACGTTTGGAGAGTGGCATTCGCGAGACCGTCGACGTTTGGAGAGTGTCACTCGAGAGACCGTCAACGTTCTGCGCCAAATATCTATTACATTCTCGTTGAGCTGTTAGCCCATTATACTAGGGTGTAACAAGCGGGAAGGAGGTCTGGACGGCGGCCGGCTACACCAAGCCTAGGATCGTCAAGGCGGGCCAGGCGCTCCAACGGGAGGACGGCTCAGTGGCGGAGGGGCACCTCGACAGCGAACACGCAATCCTAGAAGCCCACTTCCCTCCGGCCCCAGGGGGCTCCTACGAACCTCCGGCAGGCGGAAGAGCATTCGAGCGAGTGGATGCCCACCTGGTCGGCTCCCTCCTGGCAAAGGCCGCCAACACATCAGCCCCAGGGGACGACCGGATATCAGCAGATATTGTCAAGGTATTCTGGCAATGGGACACCCAGCGCTTCGTGCAATTGGTGAGGGCGTGCATCCGGCTTGGACACCACCCCACACTGTGGGAAACGGCAAAGGGTGTGGTAATCCCAAAGCCAGGGAAACCGGACTACTCCTAGGTCCGGGCATACAGGGTGATCTCGCTGCTGGACGTGGTGAGCAAGCTGGTCGAGCGGACAGCAGCCCACCTGATCGCCGACCACCTCGAGAGGAAGCGTGGCCTGCATGATGGCCAGTTCGGCTGCCGCAAACGGCGGTCCTGTGTGGATGCGGTAGCAGTCCTCATGAACAGTACCCAGCAGGCATGGGCCAGGAAAAAGGAGGCAGGAGCGCTCTTCATGGACGTCAAGTCGGCTTTCAGCAATGTCAGCAAGTCGCACCTGGGCAGGCGAATGGAGGGGCTCGGCATCCAGTCTGACCTCATTAGGTGGACGGCCAGCTTCATGTCAGACCGCCAGGTTAAACTCGTCCTTGACGCCAAGACTAGGGACGCAAGCCCAGTGGACACAGGCATCCCACAGAAGTCGCTGGCGGCTCCGGTCCTCTTCGTCACCTACCTGTCGGGAATCTTTGACGTGGTGGAAGCAGCCGTCCCAGGCGTCCAAGGGCTATCCTTTGTGGACGACATCAGTTGGTGGGCGGAAGGGGCCAATGCTAGTGAGGCAGCGGCGAAACTCTCAGCGGCGGCGGCTGCCGCGAGGGGGTGGGCCGCTGAAAACGCGGTGGCATTTGACCATGGCAAGACGGAGGCAGCCCTGTTCCAAAAGAACAAAAGGAAGAAGAAGGTAGCAAAGGTGGCGGTGGCAGTGGGCGCCAACTCCGTCCCATTCAACAAGGCGGCGACGAGGTGGCTCGGAGTGTGGCTCGACTCGCAGCTCGCCCTCAGGGACCACCACGCAACAAGGCTTAAGCAGGGGCAGAAAGAAATGTCACAGCTTCGGCGCCTCACGGGGCAGATGGGACTGTCTCCTGCCAATTGCTGCAAAGTCATGACGGCGTGCGTCCAGTCGATAGCAATGTTTGGGTCAGAACTGTGGTGGAAAGGGGACCACGTCCGGGGGGCAATGGGCCAGGCCAATGAGCTCCAGCTGCTGGTCAACCAGGAGGCGCGGGCGACAACAGGCTGCTTCCGGACAACCAACCTGGGAGCCCTATCAATGGAGTCGGGACTCAGGGCAGCAACAGCGCAGCTGGAGAACAGACAGCGACGGTTCGGACTACGGCTACTGAGCCTACCTGAAGGAGATCAGGCACGGGAAGTGGTAGGAGCCCCCTCCGGGATCGGACGGCGGCTCAAGAACGCCCTCGCATACACTGGGCAGACAGAGAGGACAGTGCTGCTCGAGGAACCGGAAGCTCTCGATGCGGCGCTACTACAGGAGGAGGAAGCCGAGGCAAAGGTGGCGGCGGAGGGGACCCGACCAGGCCTCACCATGTTCACGGATGGGTCACGACTGGACGACGGGGCGACCGGGTACTCGGTGGTGTGGAAAACGGGTCAAACCTGGGCAGGGGTCAAAGTTCACATGGGCAACAACCAAGAAGCCTATGACTCTGAGTGCGCTGCGCTCGCCCGCGCCCTGGAGCTGGCATCGCAACGGAACACGACCCCGGAATGAGTCACCCTCTTTTCGGATGCACAGGGAGCCATTAGGCGGATAGCGTCGGACGAGCCAGGCCCGGGGCAACTGTATACCCTCCAGGCACGGAAGCACATCGCCGCGCTGCGCTGGTCCAGGCCAGGGATCGTCATCGAAGTGCGGTGGTGCCCGGCGCACAAAGGAGTCGCTGGCAACGAGAAGGCCGACGAGTGGGCTAAGATAGGGGCGGAGAAGCCGGGCACCCGCGGGGTAGAGTGGCCGAACTTCCCAGCGCGAACGGAGGTGTGGAGGGCGCCCCTGCCACGGTCCCTCGCCAACCTCAAGCGGGAGATTTCAGAGAGGAAGTGGGCGCAGGCACGCCAGTGGGCTGGGCCGAACCTCCAAGAAGAAGTACCGCATGCCGAACAGCCAAAAGCCCGATGGCGCGGTGGCCAACAGCTCCAAGAGGAGCGCCTCGCGGTTCTACCAACTGAAGACGGGGCACTGCCTAACGGGGCAGTACCTCAACTGGACGAAGAACGGACCCACCCCGCAATGCTGGTGGTGCCGGCACCGAACGCAGACCCGGGACCACCTCTTCAAGGAGTGCCCCGAGTGGAAGCCGCAGCAGAAGATCCTGTGGGCGGAAGTGAAGAAGGTGACTGGAAAAGGAAAGGATCGGTGGAAGGTGCGGGACCTACGGGCCGACGGGAGGCGCAGCCAGACGGTGCTGGACTTCCTCTCGACCACAGACGTGGGCAGGTGGGTGCCAGGGGTGGAGGAGGATGACGCCGTGAGCGCGGTGTCTGAGCTGGAGGTGCGGGAGTGGATGGAGGAGCACGGAGCGGGGTCCGAGGAGCCGGGCGCAGGGGGGGAACCCCGTTGTTCCTGCCCACACCCGACTTCATGGCGTCCGCAGAAGCGGGTTAGGCGGTGCTTTCCTATGTTCTTTCCTTGGTCCGTTACGCTCGCTTCTCTCCTTTTCCTTTGTAATTCCCTTGGTGCGCATCACATCTTCGTGGGACAGGCCTGGGCGGAGGGCAAAGGGGTGCTTGCAACGTGCCGCCACTGCGCGGACAGCGGACAGGAAACGGACTGTATATACCCTCGCCATGATCTCCATAGGTCGCATGCGAGTAATGAATAAACAAAAAAAAAAAAAAAAAAAAAAGAGCGCGTGCGTCAACTCCAGTGTGGGGTGCCGCAGCAACTCCGTCATTACCAAGCGCGTACATCAGCTCCCCGAGCGCATGCGTCAGCTCCGGTGTGGGGCGCCGCAGCTGCTCCGTTATCAACAAGGCGTGTACACAGCTCCGACTCCTCGAGAGTGCACGGCAGCTCCGGTGTGGGGTGCCGCAGCAGCTCCAGCATCACCAAGCGCGTACATAAGCTCCCCGAGCGCGTGCATCAACTCCAGTGTGGGGTGCCGCAGCAACTCCGTCATCAACAAGCGCGCACGCAGCTCCCCCGAAGGTTTGTATTTCAAAACGCCAACGATAATATCGAACGATCGCGGTACGGCTCGAAAAGACGGTGGCAAACGACGGTGGTATCCGAGATTGCTTCGTCGCTTGCGGCCAATTCCTGGCGAACAGCGAGTAGGCTCGAGATGTATTCGACGACCGATTATTGTGAAGGCAGACTCGTAGTCCTGGCTAAGGATTTCCCAGACGCGGGCTGCAGAATCGATTTCGTTCGCGGGAGGACTTAGGATGATGGTTCGAATCGCGGGTTCAACGGATAGGTTGATCGTCGAGGCAGCGCGGTCGTCGCACTGATTGTAGCCACGGCCCTAGGCAGTACAAGTGTCAGAGTGCGACGAAAAATTTCGTTACGGGTAACAATCTTGAGGGCACTCAGTAGTAGGGAATGATCTCATTTCGTTCTCCACGAGCGGTAGTTTCGGGCATTGTAAAGGCCGGCGACTGCAAAAGTGACGCGTTGTCTGGTTGATTCCGACCATCTTGGCGATGTCGTCGGACACGACGCGGCTCCAAAACTTGAGGCTTAAAAATCGAGAGTGCAGGTATGAGACGCAGAAGCGAGGCGCAATATGGCAGGTACGGCGGGTGCGATTATCGATGGGTAGCGGATTGGCAGAGCGTTCAATCCGGGCTCATAACCTGTTAGGATATACGGATCGATAGAGATGAAGATAGTGAATAGGTTGATTGATGCAACTTGGAAGGAGGAAAATTCCCTCTATATACAACGGGCCTGAGAGGATCTCCAGGGGGTAAAGACGGAAGACGGTCAACCGAGCCGGCGCTCGGAGACTCGGGCAGCTGCCATATCCGGACGTGCCGCCTCCGGTCCGTCATCTCCGGACGCCATCTCTGGTCCGTCGTCTCCGGACGCCCGTTATTCTGACAAACAGCGCCCGTTCCTCCTCTGCGCACGAGCCTCCCGCAGCACCCAGCTCCTACGCCTACGTCCCCTGTTCCTCTTCCCGTTCCCGGCGCTCCCGGAGCTCCTGCTCTGACGTATGGCTCCCGGCGTCGTCGTTATCCAGGGGCGGCACCAGCCTTCCCACCTCCGTTGATGTGAGGAAGTCCAGCGCCGCCTGACGGCATCTCCTGTCGGCGAGTTGATCATCCCGGATCTTCCAGCGACTCTTTCACCTCCCCGTCTCCTTCTACACCTCCGCCCACCGCACCTTTTGCTGCATCTTCCATTCCGGACACACATTGAAGAGGTGGTCTCTTATTTGCGAGGGGCACTTGCACAACCAGCACTGGGCATCGGGGTGAACCTTAGCCCAGTGCAGGTATTGTCCGGTCCGGACGTGGACTGTCTTCAGCTGGTAGAACCTAGAGGTGAGCCTCCTGGTGCTGTCAGCAATCACACCGTCTGGCTTCTGGCTCTTCGGCATGCGGTACTTGGCCTTCGAGATGCGCCCACGAGCCCATGACCGCGCCTGCGTCCACCTCTTTTCTGAGATTTCCCGCTTGAGGTTAGAAAGGGATCGTGGGTGCCGCCTGTGAGCGCCTAGCCTCCCTGCCACTTCTTTGGCCCATTCATCTGCCTTTTCGTTGCCAGCGATTCCCTTTGTTGGAATATAGGGATCGATAGAGACGAAGATAGTGAATTGATTGATTGATACAGAGTCGAAGGAGGAACATTCTCTCTATATTCAACGGGCCCGAGGGACTCGCCAGGGGGAAAGGACGGAAGACGGTCTCCTGAGCCGGTGCTCGGAGACTCGGGCGGCTGTCATCTCCGGACATGTCGCCTCCGGTCCGTCATCTCCGGACGCCTTCTCCGGTCCGTTATCTCCGGACGCCCATTGTTCTGACACCCTTGCGGGCAGGGCACCAGCGAATCGCTGTGGTGATACCGGGCCGGCCCGTCACAGTGCCGCGATATGTATTCGTGCTTGGATGGCGCACTGCTGCCCTGGGCCAGGTTCGTCCGATGCCATCCGCCTGATGGCTGCCTGTGCGTCGGAAACGATGGTGACTCGCTCTGGGGTCGTGTTCCTTTGCGCTGCCAGTTCAAGGGCGTGAGCGAGAGCGGCGCACTCTGCATCATAGGCTCCTTCATTGTTGCCCATGTGCACTCTGGCGCCCTTCTTCCACACAACTGAGTATCCGGTTGCCCCATCGTCCAGCCGCGGCACGTCCGTGAACATAGACAGCCGATGTCGAGTCCTCTCCGCCTCTGCCTTGGCCTCGGCTACCTCCTCTTGCAGCGGTTCTGCGTTGAGGGTTTTTGGCTCCTCGAGTATGACTGCTCTCCGTCTCTCCGCTGTGTGCCAGAGCATTGGTCAGCCACCGCCTAATCGCCGTTGGGGCTCCAACCACCTCCCGTTCCTGGTCCCCCCCCGTGGCAGGCTCAATAGCCTTAGCCCGAACCGTCGCTGTCTGTTCTCCAGCTGTGTGGATGCTGTCCTAAGACCAGATTCCACCGAGAGGGCTCCCAGATTTGTCATCCAGAAGAGGCCCGTTGTCGCCCGAGCCTCCTGGTTGACTAGCAGCTGAATCTCATCTGCCCGACCTTGGGTGCGTTTGGCTAGGTCCCCTTTCCACCACAGCACCGCTCCAAACATGGGGACCGATTGGATGCAGGCTGTCATGACCTTCCTGCAGTTTGCTGGGGAGAGGCCCAACTGTCCCGTAAGCCGCTGCAGCCGAGTGAGGGCGTTCTTTCCATCCTTCATTCTTCTGGCATGATGGCGTTTTAGTGTGAGTTGCGAGTCCAGCCAGATTCCGAGCCACCGAATAGCCTCCTTATTGAAACGGATGGAATTGATGTCAATCATGACTGTCGCCTCCGAGTCTGCTTTCCTTCGCCGGCTGAAAAGCGCTGCCTCCGTTTTACCATGATCGAAGGCCACCCCATTCTGTGACCCCCGGTCAATCGAGACTGTCGCTGCCTGCGAAAGCTTTGCCACTGCTTCGTCATCCTTACCTTCTGCCCACCACCCTATGTCGTCCACGAAGGATAATCCACCGACCCCTGGTACCTTCCGTTCCACCTCGTCAAATATGCCCGTTGCGATATATTGCTAAAATGAGGTGTGGATGGCAACCAGCTAAAAACCTCGGAGGACTCACAAGTAGTAAGACACGCAGCGAGTAACGCAACTCGTACCGTCTTGCGTCCGGATTGGCCACCACCTGAAGCTGTAGGAGAAGGTCAAGCTAGTTGTCGTGAAATAGTCGGGGATGCCAGACTACTCGAAGGTCCAGGCGTTTCAACTGATCTCGCTCCAGGGTGCCATAAGTAAACTGATCGAGCGTACGGTGCCCCACCTGATTACCGAGAATCGGGAGCGAAAAAGGGGCCTGCGTGACGGGCAATATGGGAGCCGGCGACAAAGGCCTTCACCGACGCGGTCGCAATCGTGATGAACCGCACGCAACAGGAATAGGGTGTGATGAGTGTGGCTAGGGCTCTCTTCATAGACGTCAGGTCGGCCCTAAATATTGTGAGCGGGTCGCGCCTGAGCAGACGTATAGAGGTACCCGGAATCGAGCGAGACCTCATTAGGTGGACTGGCGGCAGGCACCCGTGTGCTATCTATCCTTTGTGGACGACATTGGGCGGTGGACAGCGACGAGGCAGTGGCGGCAAATCTGTCAGAAGCAGCAGCGGCAGCCATGACCTTGCCAGTGAGCAACGGAGTGAGCTTCGACGGAGGCAAGAAGGAAGCTGCAATCTTCCAGAGGGCGAAGACACCCCCACATCAACGGTGAAACTTGGCCAACACAGCTCCACCCAGGCCTTGTCCCAAGAATATGAAGCGCGCTAAGGAAGTTAGAAGGGAAATATGGCCTAACGGGCGTGAAACCAAAATGGAAGCGACAAATGAAAGCTAAGCATTCCCCTTACGCCTCTCCTGCAGACGTCCTGCAGACGGGCTTGGGCAGGCACAGTGGTAGTTCCCTCCCTCAGCGCCCAGCTCCTCGGCCGCCCCTGCTCCAACTCCCGCAGCTCCTCTTCGGGCTACTTACACACCGTGTCCCCTCAACCGGTACACGCCTTCCTACATCGGTGGCGGAGAGAAAGCCCAGAACCACCTGACTGAACTGCCCCACGGCCAGGAGGTCCGGGATCCTCCACTGGCTCTTCCATTTGCCACTCTCACTCCACACTTCTGCCCTCAGGGCCTTCTGTTCGGCCTTCCACCCCGGTCACTCTTTGAAGTGGTGGACACGAGTCTGATTCCGTTGCCGGCACCACCCCCACCGCTGGTTGGATTGGTTCTTTGTCTAGTCGAGGTACTGCCCGGGTAAGGAAGAGCCCAGTCTTGATCAGGTGGAACCGCAAGGCGAGCCTCTTGGTGCCCCCAGACAACAGGCCGTTCTGCCTGTGGCTTTCGGAATCCCGTATTTCATCTTAGAGGTCCGGCCTCCAGCCCATTGCCAGATTTCCACACTCTTCTTCTCGGAGACCAGCCGTTTAAGGTTAGCCAGAGATCATGGGATAGGCAACGTACATGGCTCAGCGTGGCCCAGGTAGCTTAGGGCCTGTTTGGCAAAACCGACGGTCGCTCCTTCCGTTCCGTTAGGGTAACCGTTCGCGAGCCGCGAACGGTCAGGGGGGGGCAACGGTCGACGGTCGCTATGGCGTACCTTTGTGTGTTTGT
>Ga0307508_10001718_pt1 | contig 24297 bp, 31 predicted proteins | sample 9_EM_MG_FD_203089 | JGI IMG/M metagenome (GOLD analysis project Ga0307508, IMG submission 203089) | Populus trichocarpa ectomycorrhiza microbial communities from riparian zone in the Pacific Northwest, United States - 9_EM | ecosystem: Host-associated > Plants > Roots > Unclassified | place... | reverse complement strand
TTGGGGTTCCCCCGGTCCCCCCCCCCCCCCCCCCCCCGAAATCCTCTTCCAGAAGTCCCCTCTGGATCCTACTCTGGAGTCAACACACTCCCGAACTCGGTAACTTTGCGAGATCCGCACATAATGTCTGCCCACAGTAGGCACCGCTGCAAGTCACCCTCTGTCAGAACCTTCGGGGAGCCAAGGGGACGCGAGCGTGCCACTCCATCGGCCCGTGTGATTCCGCCAATGGAGGATACGGAGAGCCTTGACAATTTGTTACCTGTTTCCTTCAGCTCGTGATATCTCTTGCTTCTTGGCCGCTGCATGGGCGAATCTCTTCTTTGCACAATCGAGTCGAGTCCAATATGTTCTTGCTCTTCTCCTTCATATGTAGAATGCCAGGGCTGGGTTAGGATTGCATATTCTGGGTTTTCACGGAGCTCATGGATATGTAACATTTTGCCCCTCTATAAGCTTCACAGCGATACCAATTTCGCTGTCGAGACTGAAAATTGGTGTGTTGTGGCGAAACGGCTCAAAGCCCCCATTTCGGAGGTTTAAGCCTGCGAAAAAATCAAACGCACGTGACAACGTCTGGCGCGAGACAATTATCAATCGACGATCTCGTTAAGATAGATCTATTATCTATTCATAGATTCAAGGAGTCACAATGGCGGTCGTATAATGTACATTGCTAGATAACTACAACTGAGAAAGATGTTTCCTGTCACCGGCGAAACTATCAATGGCACGCAAACAACACAATCCATTGCCTCCGATCACGACGGGACGTGGACGGGACGGCAGCTGCTGAGAATGCGAGCTGTTGCAAGGGTGCTAGGGATGCCCGAAGCTCCTGCAGGAACGAGGTATGTACATACATACATACATACACGCATCGCGTCTCGGAAAACCAAACCCTCACAACTCCCCGTGTTCTGGTGCGCATTCAGAGGCCTCCCTAGTTACCACTGATCGCGCAGAATGGTGCCCAGTTGGAGCTCGTTTGCGAGAAAAAAAAGAAAAAAAAATACGAGCAGAGAGGAGGAGCCGAGGGATGACGATCACGGGGAACTTTCGCAGAAACACTTCGACCACACCATGTCAGCCAATAAGCCCCCAGCGGGTGGCCTCTCCGCAGCCGCCATAAATAACCCGTGCTTCGATATCGTGCCGTTGGACTTGTATGCCAGTCAACTCCGAGATGAGGTGTGGTGGGGTAGTAAAGGAGTACCGCAAACCCAACAAAATCCCGCACATGAGCATTCCCCGATGTGGCGGTACAGCGCAGCATCTTAGAGTAGAGGCGCCTCCGGCACCAGGCTCAACTTGGCTGGCGTCTTGCTGAAAGTGTCGCAAAGAGCTGCCTCGGTTTCCGCCTGCTGTTGGGCAACGGCAAGCAACGGCGCTTGCTCGGGGGGGCGGGACATCTGATGTCTGGGGTGAGGCGTTTGCGCATGCAATCCCACACATGACCCCCTAGATTGACAGCCCTCGCAGCGGGGAAAGCGGCATGATGCATAAAATACTTCGATGTATGTATGACATTGGAGACAGCCACACAGCGAGTGCCGGTTTCCAATCAATCACCGGCATCATCCACCATCGCCCGCTGAACAGGGCTGGCGAACACTAGGCATCTGCGAAGCCTCGGAGTATGTAGAGACGGGATGTGTTGTCGGCGCGCGCCGGGCCAGATCTTTCCGCCTGCCTGGCGGCGAACGGGTTTCGGCTGGTCTGATCTGCTTCTGTGATCGTGGGGTTAGATCCGTCCACACGGCTGCAGGAAGAAAAGCAAAACTTACCCACATCCGCCTAGGGACCGTTCGAGAAGATCCATACATACGAGGCCAATCGCAGAACGAAGCTATCGGGTTGCCGCATTGCCACGACTGAGACAGAAATCCAGGATCCGACAGCCTCAGTCGTGACTAGCGCAGTCGTAGCGCACCCATATTCTTATTGGCTCTGGGTGTCCGGGATAATTTCAGCCGCCCCGGGTATGTATGTAAGTAGTGGTCACCGTTCCAACCAGTTGCCGTGACCAAAGAAACATAGATAGGAAGACGAGGAGTACATATCTCTGCTGCAAACCGTTCAAAGGGTTGTTGCGGTTATTGAAACGTATTATCACCGCCAGGGAAGGTTATGGTAGTTCCTGCACAACACAGTGTCTCGTGGCGACGCGGCATTCACACTGCGTTTCCGCGCGCGCTGCGACGATGTCGGTGCCGACGCTGGATGGCTACGTAGCTCGTCGTACGTGTTCGCATCGGCTCTGACTTGCTCCACCGGTAGTTCCGAGAGCCGCGAACCCCTGACGGCGCTGACGATAAGATATTCGACGTGGTGAACGTGGTAGGCATCGCGAAGGAAAGGAGTTGGTTATACTGCGACCGGTGACAACCTGCTCGGCTTATCGTTGCAGATTCCCCTGCCAGACAGGCAGTCCAGTGTTTTTCAGCGTTGATCTAGATCTTGCCGTCGAAGGCATCTGTTTCCACAAACACACACCCAATCAGCGCAGCACTTTACCAGATTGCAACAGAATCAAACGGCGAAACACACCCACCGTGAAACAAACGAGACAACCTCCTCCTCGGGAAGCGAACTGCTGGCCCGGATTTGCTCGTGTAGATCAGCACTCGATTGATAGCACTGCATTCCCGCAGTTTATGGATGAAACCCCCAGGCGGCGAATCATCCCCTCATCGCGCTCACTGCCGAGCCGGAAGCTCACGCGGGATCCCCGACACGGATCGTTGCCGGAGTTAAGTACATAGCCCGCACGAGAGGTCATCGCCGAACGGATTCCATTCTAGACGCTGGTGGTAGAGTTCTCGCCCATCGCTCACAACTAGGTCGGTCGCGTGGTGATGGAGTGAAGTGCTGGGAGATGAGAGAAGAGCTGGTTGCCCGGTCTTCCTATTTCGTGAGTAACAGTGATTAGTGAAGGATTCCAGCGCGCGGGGGGGGGGGGGGGGGGGGACCAAAAAAAAAGCGGGGGGGGAAGTAAACGGTAGCTGGGAACGGAATACCGGACACGCGCGAACAGTCCGGACTATCGTTTGGATTGCTGGGCTCGTGGGTAGCTGTTTTTTTTTCTCCGTCGGATCCGTTTTGCTCGCTATGCAGGCGTGCGGGGTAGCTTTTGAAGGAGGAGGAGTGATAGCTCTCTCGATCGATCGGTGCTGGCGACGAGAAAGAAGAGGGCCGAAGGGCGGAGAGCGGGGGATGGCGCGGGGAGACAAAGCCAATCTGCGGACGGGCGTGGGGTTGAATACGCTCGGGATCGGAATCGTGACATTGGTTTCGCAATTGTGGTCTGGTTGCGAAGGGTTAGGTGTGTGGGCGTTTCGGTTTCGCCACATGGAGTTATTTCCAGGGCCATGCCGTGACCGTCCACAAGCAACATATGTACTCTACATACCGGGATGCTTCATGCTAGTGCAGGAACTCCGCGGGCATGAGCAGCCAGTCGGACGTGCTCGGGCGGGCCCAGTGTTTGGCGTCCAGCGGTGAGCGCTTGCCCGCCGACACAAGCAGCCCCCCAGATGGCGACGTCCCTATGTACTCACGACGTCCACCGGACTGTATCTCGCCATGATCTAGATAGGTCGCATGCGAGCAATGATTAAACAAAAAAAAAATGTACTCACGACGATGACGGAGAGAATGCAGAAAGGCCTCGCGGCGTTTAGAGTGGGGTAGGTAGGTGACGTTTCGGCGGTCGGTAGAGTATGATGTACATATGATATGTAGGGTGACAGAGTGCCCAGCATAGGATGGCATGCACTGCAAAACGCACTCTATGTATGCGCACACTAGGACGGTAGATACGCGCAGAGAGCAAGCAGCTCCGTCTGCAATTTGGGTTCGCAAACCGCTAAATGGGCTGTATCAAGATGTATCTAGCGACATTGACGTCCTGGGTGTATATATATATATATGTGCAAAAAAAAAAGTCAATCAAACCGCCGCGGAGTAACGAGACGGCGGCCATAGATAGATAGATATTCGAGCTGATCCAACGACACCAGGAATCAAGAGAGAAGCGCAAGCCCGACCATGCTTTCCTGATTGCGAAAGGGCACGCACCCGCAGCCGCCGTTGTTTACCTAAGCTCGTATATATATATATATGTAATGGTGCGCACTTCAAATTTTCTTCGGTAATTCGCTCCCGCAGGACCTGTTCAAGTACTGACGTGCCTCCCCTAGATATCGACCCCGCTCCTGGCCGCAGCTCATCGAGGATCCCATCTATCTATTCGAATCGAACACACATATATTGGGGGATTTTTGCTGCCATTATGCCGCCAAACAAACCGACACCGAGTGCCCATCGCAAAATCGCTCGATCCCGTTGTTTCTCGCGATCGAGATGGACCATTTTTTTTTCCCTTTCTTTCTTCTTGTTGCGCAGACCGCACATCCCACGGCGGGCCCATGCGGCGAATGCCGTGGCCGATAGCACGAAGAGGGTTTTTTTTTTCTTCTCCGCAGACCACCAGCAGCCAGTAGCACTTTCGGCCGGCGCCTGCACACACACGACGGAGAAGCAGACGAGGAAGAAGAAAGGGTGGGAGGACATATCTAATATCGCCGGCTGTGGAGTGGGGGGGGGGGGGGGGGGGGGGCAGTGCGGGACTGTCCGCCGTTGCGGTTTAGCTCGAAGGGACGCGGACAATCGATCTGAACATCGTCGTCGCGAGTAGCCTCAGACGGCCGACGGTGAGGAGAAGTTGGGGGGGGAAAAAGGAACGAGAAACCGTGGGATGCGTCTGCCAACTCCCTTCTCGGCGTATCTGCTCTGCCTACATAGAATCCGCACCTATCAGCATCGGCATCCCGCGAGCTCGCGCGTGCCTCCCCCCCGCCCCCAAACTTCGGCTGCATTATGCACACTCTCGCTGCAGTGACTTGCAGCACGCGCATATCATACATAGTCTACGCACACACCGGACGGCGCAGAGTGCCCGGGGATAAGTCAGCCCCGTGTGGCTGGGAGGCGGCTCAGGAACGATACGGCCCGCGCGATCGACTGCGATCGCACCGATCATTTTTCGCTGGCATGGCTGGCAGGATTATTGTTCTGCTGCGATTAGCTGGTCCCACACGTACGTAAGGCTGCATGCACGATTGGGCAGATCCTCTCGTCCATCCCTCCGGCCAACAAGGGCGGTCGCCACACGTCTGGGTTTCAGGTCGATGGGGGCGAGGGGTTTCAAATGCCGCCTTTGCGCGATGGAAAACTCAGGGAAACAAGGTCGCTGCCCGGGAATGGACCGAACCAGAGCTGGCAGGGGGAGCCTCAGAGACCCGGACCGACAGCTGGAACGCCGGACACTGAGCGCTGTGATCGTTGTCTGTCCGTGGGCAACGTGGGCGAGAGTGTGGGCCGCGGCTGCCTGGCCTGTGCCCGACCTGAGTGGCTGCGACTGGGCCATCTGTCGTGTCGGAGTCAAACGAACGGAGCGCCCCGATCCTCTGCGTGGACGGAGTCCGGTGCGGAAAAACAAAATAAAATAAAAAAGGCGCAGCGGCTTATTGCATATCTGCTGCTGCTTTTTTTTCCCGCGCATGGGGCCTTCCTGCGCTCTCGGGCCGGCATTGGACGGGAGAACCAAGAACGTCAGTCTGCCGGCGCAAGAAGTCACGATGGACGGCCGCAGGAGGTTTCTGGCGTTGCAGGACGGAATGCTGCTCCAGCCCCACACATAGCGCGCGCGCTACAGCACAGGTGCTGTCCGTCCCAGTCCCCGGACGGAGCACGAGTGAGGCCGCATGCGAGCCCGTCCGGCCCCCGCGTCGCTCGGCCGCCCTGCCCACGCGCTGGCCCGAGATGGCGCTCCGCCCGGTGTCGTGCCTGTGTCCACAGCACCCATCCACCAGCGCCAGCGCCATCGCCGCGCGCCCTTCCCTTGGGCTCGGATTGCGTCGCGGGGGAGCGTGATTCGTCCGGATGTCCGCCCACGGGCAGAATCGCCGAGGAAAGGAGGGGGGAATGCGGGACGAGCGCCCTGCCGGCGTCCCCCAGTGCTGGCTGCGGCTGTCGAATGGCGAATGGCCCTCTGCTCGGTGGAGCCGGCAAGGCGCTGGCGAGGGCGGTCTCGATGGCCGCCGCCATTGGCCGGCAGTGGCCGCGACGCGCTGGGCACCACCATCAAAATAGAGTGCCTCGCATAAGAGCCCGGCCAGAAGCAACGTCACAAATCCCGATGGACCAACGGGCAGCGGGCTTGGTCTGCTATTTGCGTGCCTCCGGTCGGCGGTGCGGCGCCGGCGGGCTGCGTGCGGTGCCAGCGCATGCAGTCGGGATGGCCATGCGCTGGGGTTTGACGGCGACTCCAGAAGATGCCACCACGTCTGTCGATGGCCAAAACGCAGCAGTGCGCGACCCAGCAGGGAAGAGCGTGCGGCGGGCGCAAGTCTGGATCACGGGAGCAGCGGAGCCTTGCGCCGTCCCACTCCCCCGTTCGAGCTGACCCCGAGCGGGTGCGGCCGCCAGAACGGAATATAACAGCCCGCGGCCTCCGCTGTTTATTTGCCCCCCCATTATCCCCCCCCCCGTTTTCTCCCAGCACTTGTTTGTCCGGCCAACGGCGCGAGCAGGCCTGCCTTCCGTTCTGCACCCCGTCCATCCAGCCAGCGGTTGATCTCCCCAGCGTCTGCCATCGCTTCCGCTCGCTCGCCCGCCCGATCCCGAGTCCCGTCCCGCGCACCAAGCTCCAAGCTCCGTGCCCCCCAAACGAACGGTCTTCTCCGTCCGCATATACACATCCCCACTCGGTCCCGCCCGCAGTCCATCTCCGTCCATCCCATCCCCCCAAAGATGTCCGCCGCGCGCACAGGTCTCGCTTCCCTCCCCTCCAGCAGCCTGCTCTCCCTCGTGCTGGCGACACTATGCCACGGCTGGGATGTTGCGCTCAAGCCCGTCCCCAAGTTGACGTCGGTCGATCTAGATGGCACCTTCTTCTTTGCGCCGCTCGCCTATCTCGCGGCTACCCTGCTTACCGCGCTCTACTTCGGCCAGGTCTGGCTGTTCACCATGTCTGCTTTCGGTGTGGTGTGGCTCGATTCCCAGATGGCCTGGAGGGCCCAGCAGGTGCGTGGACGAAGCCCCTGTCCGTGCAGGCAACGCCCACTTGAGCGACGACTGACCTTTCCCCCTCCGTGTGCAGATCGGAGTGGAGATGATGCGGAAGCACATCGCGGAACAAGCCGAGACCGCCTGCATCGCCAGCCGGTCCAGCCCCCCCCCCGCCGTCGCCGAGAAATCCCGTCCGGCGCAGAATGCAGTCGGCACCACCGAAGAGGTAATTTGGGAAGCGGATTAAATTTAATTCTGCTCGAGATCAAACATGCTGACTGCCAAAATCAGGTCGAGCCCGAGATCGACTCCGAGGAGGCTGCGGCCGAGACCGAAGAGCTCCCAGCCCCGATCGCCGCTGTTGCCGACGTTCCCCAGGCCGTCGCTGCTGTTCCTGAAGCGCCCCGGGCCGTCGCCGAGCCCGAGCCCGAGCCCGAGCCCGAAGTCTCACTCCCGGCCGAGGCCGAAGCCGCTGTTCCCGTGCAGCCTGTCGTCGCCGGCGCCGTCGAGGAAGAGAATGAAGAGTCTCTGTACGACGACACCTTCATCCTGATGGCCGAGATGGAAGCCGTCCGCCGTGAACTTGCCCAAGCCCTCGACGCAAGGAAGCAAGAGCGGGCCCTCAAGCAGGCCATGGCTGCAGCCGCCGTCCCTGCTGTCGTCGCCACCGAGGATCGCGGACCACCGCCACAGCTCCCACCGCGCCCACCTCCCATCGAGCTCGAGGAGATCCCCGCCCTCCCTGAGACTGACGAGGACGACACTGCCCTCCACGTCTTTAGCATGGAACAGCTCGAGGAATCCACCTCGTCGCAATCCTCCCTCCGGTCTTTCGGCGACTTCGTCGAGGCCGCCGGCGGCCAGGAGTTTTCTCGCCCGCCGTCGCGCCTTGTCAACAAGGAAGCCCCGCACTTTCCGATAATCGACGATGTCCTCAAGGACTTTGAAGCCTCCATCCAGCCAATCGAGATGCAGCCCTCGCTGTCGGCGATCGGCTCTGACGCCACCGACGAGCACTACGAGCACGACAGCGGCCACTCGAGCGAGCACGGCGACTCCCGCAACGACTCGTCCTGTGACGAGAACGAGAGCCGCCCCGACTCGCCCGCCACCAGCGTCAGCTCCAGCAACGACGACGACGCCGACGTCAAGGTCGAGCCCTTGGACTTTGCCCGTCCCGCTCTCGTACACGTCGACTCCGGTATCAGCATGGCGGTGGAGGAGGAGGCAGTGGAGGTCGAGGATGTCAAGGAGGAGGCGAATACGATCGCCGCTGCCATCCTCGGTGCCCTCGAGATTCCCACCGACGAGAAGACCGCCATGACAGTCCTCCAGACCGAGCTCCCCATCGCCGAAGAGGAGCAAACCATCGAGGCTGCCATCGAAGCGATCGAACTCCCCACCAAGACTGTCGCTCCCGTGCTCCAACGCCCCGGGCTGGTCCGCACCTCTGCCTCGCGCCCCTCGCGGAAGAAGACCGTCTCCCCCAGGAAAAACAACGGCCACAAGCACATCCCTAAGAAGGTACGACTGTCGGCAAGCGAGAAGCAGAAATTCCTCAGCCGGCCGGCGTGGTAGAGCCGCGATAACTATAATTTATAGAAGGTGAAAGAAAAAGAGCAAGAGAAGTGTATACTGGATGTCGTTTGTTCCACCCAGCCATTCATTTGCATGGGAGTTTTCATTTGTTCAACACCGGGTGCTTATTTTTTTTTTTTTTTTTTTTTTTTTTAAATTTGGGTGGGTTTTTTTTTTTCTTCTTTTTTTTTTTTTTTTTTTTTTGCGGTACGCTCCATTGGGAGCCTACACCCCACCACGGCGATGGGTCCGTTTCTTTCTTTTGTTTCCCCATTGGGTTGCTGGAGTATACTACAGTTGTTTTTGTAACTGTTTGCTGAAATACATTCCGTTTTTTTTTTCTTTTTCGGGGCTGCTCGATGTGCCTCGCGTGAACCACCGTGCTGTTGGCAGGACTGGAGGACCGCGTTAACTACTTGGCGGCGGTGTTGGGCCCCATCGTCGTGAAATATGTAGTTATGTCTCACGCCACGGGATATCTAGCCCTGGACACAATGTATCTAGAGTATTTCCGACGATAGATAATAGATAACTAAGTGGCTTGCCGCAAGGTTCTGCTCTGGAGTACGTCACTGCAAATACTTATGTATGTAGTGGAGGAGGCCTATTAGCGCCTCGCGCCAGACCTGAAGTGGTGTGGTGTTTCTCGGCATTGCAAAACTCACCGCTCGCGACGAAGCTTTCCTTGAGGCCATCGATGCTACCATATGTAGTTGCAATCCAGCTATGTATGTAGTTACCCGCTCCTTCTCGTCAGGCTTCCTCGGCTTCCAGCTTCCCTAGTGAACTTGCCAAGAGCAGCTCATGGGGCACCAAGGCACCGAGGAAGCAGAGAGCACGCTGCACATATGTGCATTGTATATGAGGAAGACGGGCTGTTTTGCACCCCAAGGATTTGGAATGGGCATGCACAACGGATGCAGCCAGGAGCAACGCCGATGGGAGACGCAAGCTATGTACATATCTACATACTTACAAAATATGGTGAAGAAGCGCGGATGCATCGCATGCAGATTTGAGTTTAAAAAGAGCAAGTGTGGCCGGCAATCTCCAAAGCTGGCGCAGTAGTTACATATGTACGAGTCCACTGGATGCCAACACCTGCTGCAGCGCTGTGTGCCCCTGAAAGTGGAAGAATGCCCGGGTTAAATGACATGGGGGCGCGGAGGAGTCTGCATGAATTTTGACATCACTCGACGGTATTAGTCACTACTAACATACTTATCTAATTTACGATAGTTACTCTTTCCCACCAAATTTTCTGGCCCAGCCGTCAAAGTCGAGTGAGAGTTCCACGACGGCACAGCGCCACGGATTGCGCAAGAGCAGAGAGCTCCGGCCGCAGTGGGCAGATCTAAACAAGAGAACCCGAATGCTATCAGCTCTCCTACTCCTCGACATCGCGTTCTTCCTCGGGCGGGCTAATCGATTTCAACGAAACCACCATCCCACTGTGTCAGCCGAAAACCAACTGGACCTGATGCCCCAGACAAACAAGATGTCAGTTGGGTAAGTAAGTACTTAGTATGTACCCCTGCAAAGGCAACAAGACGCCATCAGGAGATCTCACTCGACTGCCCGGCGCCGGAGAAAAAAAAAAGCCGTTGGTTCGCGGGCTGTGGACTAGCGTGGACTCCCTCTCGTAGGCCAGTTCGGTCCGAGGCCAGGTAGGACTGCTGAGACCCTTGGGCACCACTTCCGATGACTTTCCTGATCCCGCTCACACTCCACTCGCCCACCGCAAGCCAGAGCACATGGCCGAGGCAGGGCTTCCCGAAGGCACTCTAATTGTCGCCCATTGGCAATATTCCCGCTGTATATAGTGGGATGACGAAACCCTCGAGAAAATAGTCGATTCCACCAATCCGGTATGCGAGGATCAGGCAGAAGCTGTTACCAGACTACCTATCCTGCATGGCACCGCAAGTGGAAGCCTGTGGCGGCTGGCGAGCTGCGGAGGTTACTTGGTACAGATCCCTTAATGGGACACGACCGAAGACCGACACGGGAGCAACTATTGGTCGTGGGGGGAACTCGTTGCCTAAGGGCTGATGCTAGTAGAGCAAACAGAATATAAATTGGAGAAGATACCCAAGTGGCGTTCATGTATTGTTTGTAGATATCATATAGTTTCGAGGAGGGTATTAAGGCAGACCGAAGAAAAAAAATCCAAAATTGACACAATTTGCGTGTACTAACATGCCACCTCCGCAGCGGCGCTGCTTGGGCCACAGTGAAGCAAATACTGGAAAGAGGTGGCACGGGAAAGAGGATGCCTGATGAGCTGTGTGGAGAAATTTGTATGCGTGCTGGGGAATGTTTTGATATCACTCGGCTTTGTTGGTGGTTAGCTTTCGTGCTAGTGGATGTCGTGAGATTTCACAGGTCTAAAGGTTCAGTCAGCCAACTTCGGGATAGGTAAGCATTCGGCTTATCGCCGCGCCGTGAGCTAGATACGTCACTAATTTTTTTGGTCAACTGTTGGATAATCCACAACTTGGGTTGCCTGCGCACCATCCGTTGCTTGGACGTCCTCTGCTGCTGCTGAAACCAGTGAGCGGCCCCGCATGCATGCATTTCGATTCCCATGTATCTAACTATTGGCACCGCGCGGTACCATCAATCGCCAACCCGAAATCAAGCAGCACGTGGTATTAACCCAAAACACTAATCTCCCCCCGCGCCGAACGTGTGCGTAAAACAGCAGCTCCATGGTGTCAGAGATAAAAGGGGATGAACGTAAAACAAAAGAATAGAAACAATGAAGAGATGGAGAAGTGTGTAGTGCAGTGCAATGGTCGGCAGCACCGGCAGCCCAACAACCAACGAATGAAAATGCCCAAGGAAAAAGATGGCAGAGTATGAACCCCGACAGCGAGCAATAAAGGTACACAGAATGGAAATGGTGGGATGAGAAATGAGAACCAAACAGAACACCTCCCCCGCCCCTAAAAACATACATCCGCATCTCATTGTGTAGAACAAATCCCTCACCAGCGCATGCATCCAGCCTCATCATCGGAACCCAGGTCCGAGTAGTCCGCCGCGACCACCACGTCCCGCCCGGCCTCGAGGAGTCGGCAGCTCAAAGTCGGGGTTGCCTTGCAAGCCGATACTGTGCCGTCCTAGACCACCCTGCGACCGTCCCGGCGCCAGCCTGTTCTGTTCTTCCTGCCACCGTGGGTTGACTCCTCGCTGCGAGATGCTCGTGAACCCGCTTGCGGTTGACATGGACGGGCTTCTCTGTCCATCGTCGTCGTTGTCCGGGATCGGAGGAGGATGCGGATTCCACGATGCCCCCGCGGGAGGATTGTATGGTATCGCACTGGGAGCTAGGGGTGGCGCGTGATGCCGTACCACTGGCAGGGGAGGAGTAGGTGTTCTCCGGTCATCCTGGAATGATGTATCGAACTGCGGCGCTACATCCTCGTAGTATGAGCCCGATGCGCGCTTCGACTTCGACGAGCCAGCACGAGAAGGTGGTCCTGTGCGCGTTACCTGCGAGGCAGGCAGTTCGGCTAGGTTCTGTGGTTGGAGCTGTTGCGGATCATCGTTTGGCCTCTGTGCCCGCGATGGGACGAATGTTGAACGTGTCTCGGCGGCCGCTGCTGACTTTCCATCCCCACCACCAGCGTCGCTGCCCATAGCTGGCAGCTCCTGCACCAGTGTCGTCTCCTCCTCACGATCACCATCCCCGACCGCCCAGCCAATAGACTCGGGGTTGACCGGGGCAAGAGTTTGTTCAAATTCCCTTCGCTCGTCCGAGTGGATGTTCTCAATGCCAGCGGGAAAATCGTAAACTTCTGATGGAGGTTGTTGACGGCGCGGCGGCGGTGCACGGAGCCCTCCACCAGCCATGAATCCCGCACCGGATGGGCCCATACCGCGAGGCGCAGGACCAAAGTTGCCTTGCGGCCCATAGCCATGAGGCGGAGGTCCACGATTGATCGGTCCTAGTCCAGGTGCATATCCGCCTTGGTAAGGGCCTTCACGCCGAGGCTGGGGGTCGAATCCTCCAAGCCCAATTGGTCCTCCTCGGAAGCCCCCTGGGCCCGGGGAGGGGCCGAGCCTCCCTTGCGGCGGCCCGTCGAACGCTCCTTGCATGGGCATGGGCGGAGGTCCTCCTCTTCCTTCTCCGTATCCTCTCTCTCTTCCCTCTGCTGAATATCCCCCTGGACCACCTCGCATCTGTGGCGGCAGTCGGTACGACGCCGAAGCCCCACTGACGGTACTCTGGAGGGTGTGGTTCGAGCCCGCGTACTGGTTCTTGTATTGTCCTCCCATCGGGCCGTTCGGGCTCATCTGTCCGACACCCCGAGTGGGATGAGCGCTGAGGTTGCTCCGATCACTACCCTCAGTTCGCAGCGTATTCGAGCGCGTGAAAACTCCATCTTCTTGCGGCTCCATTGCAGATGTTCTGGGATTCAGTGGAGCGCGATCTCCATCACCCAGGGAAGGCTGACCAGGCTTGTTGACTTCGAACATAGCGAATTCAGGAAGCTTATCCTCGCTCACCGCAGGCGCCATCGGGTTGCGAAAATAGGTGTCTGGACCGTTCGCCTGCGCATTTTCCTGGATTCTCTTGCTCCGCGCAAGGCGTCCTACGATCTGGCGACGCATGCCGCACATGACAAATCCGCTGACCACGATAAGGATGTTCGCCGCCAATACGATCCAGCCACCCCATTGCAAGTGAGGGAGGAAAATGAGGATATCGATGAGAAACGCGAGGAGGGTCACTATCAGTGTTGGTAGACAGAGTATCAATAACGCAAGGAAATACTTCGGTGAGTGCCCAGGTTTATTCATGTGGGCCGCGACACTGAGGACGAACAGGATCAGCGTAAGTAAGGCAGCGATCGGGTGGACGATCAGAAGATTCGTGAGAGAATTTCGAGCATTGCTGGGTAACGTGAAGTCAGACTTGCCCTCGTTGGCAAGGACCGTGTCTGAGATCGCAACTTCGGTCAGCTCAACTCTCACCACGACCTCCCTGTTCGGTTTCGGCCGATTCTTTCGGCGACAGAATTCCACAGACACGACGTACCCATATTGTATCCAAATCCCACCCCACTACATCCCGTCGTGCGCGAGCACCAGCCGAAGACTCCGAACTTCACTCCACCAAAGGTCGCGATGCTAATGGAACCAATGATCGGATTGCTCAGCGTGCTCAAAAGTAGTAGAGCGAATGCCGCAAACAGCAACACGCTCAGAGGCGTCGCCGGTCGCAGCATTGATGGTAACTTTTCGACACAGGTAGGAAAGGTTGAGGTCGAGCGCTGAGGGAAATGCCGGCGGCGACGGCGGTAAAGCCGCTATTTCAAACTGGTGAAGTGGAGCGAGTTGCAATGACTCTGCGTGGATGGCCGGGAATGCTGGGGTGCCTCGTATACGCGGCAACGGATGGACCACCGAGAGGTGTGTACCGGCTTGTTGCTTGTGGTTTTGAAGGAGGGCGTATAGCCGTAGAAAGCCCTGTCGGAGGGGAGAACTAGCTGTGGATCGCCTCGCTCGTTGAAGGTGTTTGGAATCGGCGCCGGATGCAACGGAGACGGGAATCTGGAGGTAGCGATTTCGCACGGCGACGGACGAGGATGAGGAGGAAAGGGGGAGGGTTGTTTAGAGAAGGTAGTTATGCTGCGTGCTGCTCTCCGAAGAAATTCGGCGTGAATTGCGCAGTAAGTTGTGAACCGCGGAGCCGCTAGATGTGTCGTGGAGGAGAGGTCGGGCTCGTCGAGCCGGACTTCTTGGACGGAACAGACTTGGCTCTTATTCGGTGATTGAGCGAGAGCGAAGGGAAACGAAAATAAGGCGAATCTGAAACGGTGCCCTGCTTGTGTCTGTGCCTGTCAGATCACGGCAGCGAGGGGAAGCTGTAGTTAGGAAGCGGCAAGCAGCAGCAAGACGTGCCTATGTAGCGGGTATGTACAGGCAGGCGTGCGAGGAACGGTGCTGGGCAGGGTAGGCTTGGCCCGCGGGGGAGGCGGAGAGCGATGGAGATGGCGGGACGGCGAGGGGAGGAGAGGAGAGAAGGAGGTGGTAGGTAGTGGTGGCAGCTAGTGACCCAGAATGCAGACCATCAACCCGGTGGTGGAGGGGAGTGATCGAAGCCAGGGCAAGATCTCCACGCTAGCGCTCTGGCGTTCCCACGCTGTCTCGCTATGCACCGCATAAACACATCAAATATTGAGATATTCAGAGGGCAGAAAGACGAATACCCACGGTTTTGCTAGGTGCTGCTGTGTCCGCAGCGGAGGGGGGGCGACAAGTGGCGGAAGGATGGATACTCCACCAACCTTTCTTCCAAGGCCCCTGCTAACTACCTCGCACAGCCACATTGTCGACCCCTGATTCCGCAGCACTTCCCGTGTGCCTGCCTCCGTCGGCGTGCCGACCGCGCCATCGACGTTCCGGCACCAACCCATATTCCAGCTCGCGGCGCCAGGACAGCTGTACTCTACGCGTATGTATTATATCGATGCTTTGCGGCATCAAGCTATGTATCTCAGTGGTTTTCTCAAGACTTCTCTCGATCACGGACCACGAAAAACCCCGTCCTGATTGGAGTGCCATGCCGCTTTCCCGACTAGCAGAGCGGCTATTGGTCCGGACTCCCCCCCACTCTGCAACATGACGAATCCTCTGCAAGCTGCACCATCCATCTACATAAGCGTCAACGCAAGTGCGATTCCAACGTGGAAGTGTATGTTGATGCTCGATTCCTTTCAGAGCTGGAAGCCGAAGAGAAGGGAGATCCGGTCGACGGGATGTCGAAGCTTCCGCGAATTTGCCGAGGACAGAGGCTATTTTTTCCAAACGCAGCCGCTGTCGACGAGGAGGAGAATCGGGCCAGCTCCAGCGGCTCGCTTCCCGTCTGGGTTGTATCCACTCATTTCGTTTGCGAGGCTGACTCTATGCGCGGGCGGTGAGTGAAAATCTGCCAGGCAAGGGTTGAGTTCCTCAGATCTGCTGGAGAAGGAAGGAGGCGTCGGTGCTTGTAGACAACCCCGACGCCTCTTCCCCAAGACTGGCTTACTGCTTCACCGCCCGAGGCTGCCTCTTTGGGAGGCCCGTGGCGCCCGGGAGGCGTGGGGAGGCGCGGCGACTGGCCGGCCCGAAACCGTTGTTGGATATCTACATCTCTAGATCATATATATCTAATGTAGCAGCGATGTCGGAAACCGAACTCTCGCCAAGCCGTGGTAGTTATGGGCGTATATACAGCCGTCTCTGGTCCGCGAAGACAGTCTCCTATGCAAAGGCCAGCAACAGTGCAACCTTACCAGTAAAGTAACGACCTCCTTTTCCGCCGCCACGGCCGCTCACAGACGCGGAGTCGCGGTTTCCCCCACGACGAAAATACTCCACCCCAGCACAGTGCAATGACACCGATCCCCCTTCCCCTTACCCTCTCGAACGGAAGCTGGCTTGCCAATCGCTCGCAGCCACTGATGCGCTCTGTGCAACGTCCATTCGAGACCTAAAAATGTGGCTATTTATGGCATCGAAGCGTTCGTACTCCGCAATGCGTACTCTACTCGGCGGGCCAATGCAGACGCTGTCACGTTGGGACTCGGCTGTCCTACATCTTGGACGTGTAGATATGTAGATATCTCGATACGTTGTGAGTTTCGGCGCCACCACGCGCCCGGCACTGCACTTTTAGCCCCAGGAAAGGGACCACGGTGGAGGTTTCTTGGTTCTGTCAATTCATAACCTCCGAGCTCTGCGAATATGCTTCATGGGCTTCCAATGGCACAAGAGAGGAATCCGAGGCGTGAAACGGTTTTGTCTTGTGTTAACGAAGTACAACCGGTAAGCGCATCAATTGCGGGGAATATGCAGATAATGCAGCGTATATAGACACATCAACCAGTCGGGCCGCGGGACGGTCGGCGCAAATAATGTCGGCGAGGCTTCTATGCAGTGCTGCCGAATCAAGTTCGTCTTCAACTAGTTATCGGAAGAGGGGCGCCCCTCCACGCGATCTCCAGACTCACATTGGAAGTAGATATGGTGGCGGACGCTTGTACCATCCAATTTATTCAAAAAAGGGGTGGGAACACGGTTATTCGGGGAGCTGCTTTGCTCGGGTGTGAAAAAATAGCGACATATGTCCATTTTGGGTCACACTTTTGCAGGCTGACGTCACAGATTAGGCATTAGACTTTCTCATAACTACCGAATCGAGCTAGGTTTGGTTTCCAAAATAGGCAATTTGGATGCTTTACTAAGGACAGAGGTGGACATGTCAGCGCCAACCAAAATGAATTATTTCAAAAAAAACTAACGGTTCCACAGCCACGCAACTTAAAATAATACGGCTTCATTTTAAAGTTCCCTGCGCGATTCTCGAGAGATATTCTCGAGAAAAGTCGTTTTCGTGGAGGCTCTCGTGGTTGAAAATGACCTACATACATTATGCCTTGGTTATGAGGCCGTCGCAATACCTAAGTAACCATCAGAAGAAGCTCATCGTTCCTTGTGATCTCTATCTGCCATAGCCATGAAATTGCGAAAACTACCGTAGTATCTATGTCGAAAAGTGTAATTCCTCAGGCACAATCCGCCGCTATCCCCAAAAGCCGGACCCACCTCCTAGATAGAGTCCTTACATGTGTACCGATATCATAGAAACATGAGAGAACAGTTATAGGACTGCCTTTTCCCGTCACCTGCCCTGTGGGCTGTGAACGCACGAACACAAGCAAGTTGCAGCAGAATTGCCATAGATACCACCAGAGGCATGCGATGAACCATTGTTACGAATAGTAGGTTGCACCCTAGAGTAAGGGGTCAGTATACGAACAAGTATATATAGCAATGGCCGCAAATGATGACGTCCAGCGGTCATCATTCCTGCCGATGGGCGAGGCCTTTGAACTCATCGGGACAAAATAGTACAATGTTTGTGTGGCGTGTGACAGAGCTGTGCCACCATAAAGCCAAGCTGCTTCCAACTCCCCATCACCACACCCAACCTGCCATTCATCCCCCCTACTTACTCGCTTTCATCCACCCCCGCAGCTATCCCGTCCTTTTCACAAATTCTACCTGTACAAGTTACCACCTTTTCAACTTCGGCTTTCTCAACCGCTATATACCAATCCCTGATTCGTTCAACCAATCTGCAGAAGTCAATCCATTCACTCACCACCACCCTCCATACCATATCCCCCGCATTTTTCGCCTCCGCGCCTTCCCGCAACTTACAACAAGCTGGCAGGGTGTAGCCGTCCGAGCGCCGGCGTGATCGGCAGAATCAGAATGTTTGGTAGCGGCGGTAGCGGCGGTAGCAGCAACGAAGCCACCCCCGAGTCCTCGATGGAGAGCAAAGCGGGGAAACTCTCCTCCTCACCTTCCTCCCTGGCCCCCGCTTCACCGTTGCTGCACCATCGCACCTCTTCCTCGCCTAATCCACTTCCTCGGCTTCCAGCGATCGATACGACTGTTAGTGACGGTGACAAGGACAAGAAGGAGGATAAGCCGAAGAAGAGGTCTTCCAAGGCACGCGAATTGATCGCGTCAGCGAGAAATTCTATCGGAGGTGCCCTTAACAGCATCACGACCGAGGATAAGAAGAAATCATTTAGGGTACTCCCGAGCAACGATCAGGATGTCCAGTTGATATCCCCCGGTCACATGAACAATGCTGCTGGCGACTCATGGCCGGGTCCAAAAACAACGTTTCGCGTTGGCGTGACGGAGGACAAGAACAAGAAGTGTCGCCGAACTATGGAGGACACGCACTCGTTCTTGTATAACTTCCTCGCCGACACAGCCAACGGCGACAGCGAGATTGAGGAGGATTCGGACAACGGATACTTCGCCATCTTTGATGGCCATGCGGGTAACTTCGCAGCCGAGTGGTGTGGACGCCGGCTGCACCACGTGCTCGAGGAGACGATTCGGAAACACCCCAATACGCCGATCCCCGAGCTGTTTGATATGACGTTCACCGACTGTGACAACCAGCTCGAAAAGCTGCCTGTCAAGAACAGTGGTTGTACTGCGGTCTGTGCTGTGCTGCGCTGGGAGGATCGTACCGCTAATGGCCCTCATCCGCCTGCTGTTGTGGAACCTCGCGAGAAGAATAGCGCCCCCGCCATCGCTGACGAAAACGCGAAACCGAACTCCTCCCCAGCGCCCCTCGCGACCCATACGGAGAAGCAGCGTGTCCTCTACACCGCCAATGTGGGAGATGCGAGGATCGTGCTGTGCCGTGGCGGAAAGGCGCTGAGGTTGAGTTACGACCACAAGGGCAGCGACGAGAACGAGGGAAGGAGAGTCGCCAACGCGGGTGGATTGATCCTGAACAACCGTGTCAATGGTGGGACCACTGCTCCATGCTGTGTGTTGGGATGGTGCTGATGGCAGTGTGGATATACAGGTGTTTTGGCTGTCACTCGTGCTCTTGGAGATAGCTACATAAAGGACTTGGTGACCGGACATCCTTACACGACCGAGAGTGTCGTCCAGAATGATATCGACGAGTTTATCATTCTGGCGTGCGATGGTGTACAGTTTCCCAGTTATGTCTTTCTTCTCTACCAGAATCCCTACTGACATCTATTCGCGCTCCACTGATTAGCTTTGGGATGTCTGCACCGACCAGGAGGCCGTCGACCTCGTCCGCAACGTCAAGGACCCACAGGAAGCCAGTAAAATACTCGTCGCTCATGCATTGAGTCGCATGTCCTCCGACAACTTGAGCTGTATGGTCGTCCGTCTGGACCCCACCGGAAAGTTCGAGGGCGTATCACATGATACTCCTGAGCTCAAAGCGTGTGGTGTTGAGACGGTCACGGATGGTGTGAACCAGAAGCCGGAACAGACCACCTCTCCTTCGCCGAATGGTGGTAGTGACAAGGTCGCCAAAGGATAGCATCTGTCGAGCGGTGACGACTGGGGCGGTTGACGCGTGGCTGGGCTTTTGAGCTTCAGATATTCTTTTGTTCCTTTCCCTCGGCTTGTAAACAATCTGCACCGATGGGTTCTATTGTGGGAAGGTGAGGGAAATGGAGTTCTGTCGTCCGGTCTGATTTCGGTCTGTTTTTCTTGCAGTGGGGGTTTTCCTTCGCGATTCTTTCCCGGTTCCCTGGTGATTTTTTTTCTCTTTTACATGGACATATTTTTTTTCTCGATTTTGGTGGGTTTTTCCTATGCATGTTATGCACTCGTTTGGTTCGCCAGTTATCACGGGAACACATATCTGGCTTTCTCTTCTGCTACGGGCATGCGCCTGTTCGGGTTCCGGTGGTTTGCCGGTTCGATTTCGATTTCTTTGCCCCAAGCTCAGCCCCAGGAATATCTAGAAGCTCCACCTGTCTCTGTCGCTGCCTGTCTCTTTGTCTGCTAAATAAGTACATATGTAGTGCAGGTGCTGGTGTGGTGCTTGCGCTTGTGCGTGTGCTAGTGCCTTTGCATACGTCTCTGGACAGGATGGATGGATCCTCCGCAGACAACCTCTCAGACGGCGGCGGGCATTCTCCAAACCGTGCATTAGCTTGAGCGGATGATCTCATCCGGCATATCCTTCTCCAGACTTGCGAACATCGCCTATCTAGATACCCGCATCGTGAAAAGCACGCCGCCCTTCTCCATGCCGGGCTGTCTAGATAGAGCGGGCGAGAGGCGGAATGCCCTCGTGTCATTCCCGTCGGGAATCTCCTCCTCCTCCGCTCCCAACCGACCGGAGATCCCCTCCACTCCCATCGTATCCAGCTCCCCCGCAATACTAGATACATAGCAAATCCATATCCATCCATCATATTCCATCCGTCCCATCTTTCTTCCATATTTCTTTGTCCTTCCTGCTAGCCGCACAACTTTGCGCGTGCCCTTGGAAGTCAGTCGATTATCGTGTTTCACCTTGCTGCCAACTCCTCCACGACTTCCCTCCCCTCTTCCTGGGCGCTCTTCCGGGTCGTTCTGCTGGATCCACTCTTCCCAGCCATCAGCATCGGAGAGTGCCTCCGCAATTAACCGCCAAACGGCATGCAAAGTTGCCCTAGCAACTGTGTATTGGCTAGCATTAGATTGTAAACACACACTCCCGTACACACTTGCACCCAGACAACCCCCCAACGCCTGCTCCACTTAAAACTAGTCTCACTCGCCGCTTGCTCCTCTTCGCTCGGTCCCTTTCCACCACCACCACCACCCACCACCCACCACCCTCCACTAGTACTCTTCCATTCGGTGGTTTACTTCCTTCGATCCTCAAGTCCTCCCCCTACCTCTTCTTACATTCGTTTTCCGTGAATCTTGAAACTTATTCTCGACCCACGCCGGGAATCCAACAAACGTGCCGACGAACCGTAACGAACCACACACTGCCCGTTCACGCCACACTTACGCGCCCACCACAATTACCAACGGCTACCATTAACAGCCACAGCGAACCACTCGCCGGCTTCGAAACGAGACGAAAAGCAACGCGTACATCCAGATGGCGACGGAAACCCACCAGCGCCAGCTGTCGGACGAGATCGGGAACGTAGTGGATACTCTGCATGGGCTGTTCGAGGAGATCGGGCTGGCACAGTATGACCGCGAGCAGAGGGAGAGCGGCGTCTATGCTGCCATCAGCGCCGCGCTGAACGAGCAGCTGAGAGTTGTCGCACAGTATGTTCTTTCCTCCTCTCTCTATTGCTCTCTCTCTCTCTCTCTCTCTCGTTTCCTCTACGTCACGCGAAGGTAGCCGCGGCCACGTCGGAAGCGCAGACCGGAGTGTAGCTAATCGTGCGCGGGCGTGAAGGGAAAAGGAGAACATGATACAGGAATGTCAGCAGATACTGGCGCAGACAAGACAAATGGAGAGGAGTATGGCCGACGACGATGAATATGAAGAGGAGGAGGATGAGGACCATCAGATCACCGCTCCGCTGCTCAAATGCTTGCAGGGACTAAAGGAGAGACACAAGGCGGTCAAGAAGCGATACGCGGATAGATATGATTCGGTCAAGCGTACGTTATGCAGCCGCAGGCGGGAGCGGTACTTGCCAGCAAGTGAGAGTGAGGGAGCGACTGAACTGACGTGATTGATTGCCTGCAGAACTGGCAGCTGCGCTGGACACATACGCTTCCCGTCTTGAACCTTCCATCGTTCAGATCGAGCTTCCGCCAATCACGAACGATCCTGCGTCAATCGCCGGTTTCGACCTGTCGCATACCTATTCCGAGCGCCTCGAAACCGAGTTTAATCGCGTGTACGAGGAGTTTACGCGCCGCGTGTCGGCCGTAGAATCGCTCGCCAAAGAAACTATCAACCTCTACGCTGAGCTCGGAATTCCCTCAGCGCAGACCGATAGAGCAATCATCGAGTACGGGACCTCGGCACCGGAACGGCTGGGTTTGACGAAGGAGGACATTGAGAGGCTGATATCGAAGAAGGATAAGCTGGTCGGTGAGAAGGAGCGCAGGCGCGTGAGGACGGGCGAGCTGAAGAAGGACATCACCGAACTCTGGGGGAAGCTGGGCGTGCCCGAGAGCGACAAGAAATTGTACCTCGCGCAACACAGGGGATGCGATCCGAGAACGATACAAGAGGTAACGATCCATCCGCTCTTTGTTGACGTGGAAAACAGTGCTGACTAGCGATGTGATTTTAGTTGGAGAAAGAGCACCACCGACTGCTGGAGCTGAAGAAAGCGCACATGCACATTTTCGTCGAGGACGCTCGCCACACGCTACAGCAACTCTGGGGAAAACTCTTCTTCTCTGAGGACGAAATGCTCAACTTCTCGCCGGCGCAGACCAATGTATACACCGATGCACTACTCCAGGCTCACGAGATGGAGATCCACCGCCTCGAAATCATTTACGAGGAGTGCAAACCGGTGCTCACATTGATCAACAAGCACCGTGAGCTCATGGAAGACAAGGAGCAGCTTGCCCTGTTAGTTCAGGACTCGTCGCGACTCATGTCTCGTGGCCCTCGCGATCCGACCCGTCTGTTGCGTGAGGAGAAGATGCGGAAACGCATCGCCAAGGAGCTTCCCAGAGTTGACATTGAGCTGAGAAAGGCGCTAGAGAGTTGGGAGGAAGAGAACGGCGAGCCATTCCTCGTGAGGGGTGAGCCCTACCTTGGCGCGCTGATGCGCTTATCGCCCACGGCCCAGTCCAGAGCTGCGACCAAAACCCCCGTCACCAATAGAGGCCGGTCGAACACCGCCTCGTCCATGAACAGCTACGGCGGCGCACCAGGCCCCCAACAACGAGCGAAATCACGGCCCAACGTCAAGGAACCCGCGACGGAGATGCGACCACCTCCGAGGTCCAAGACTCCCGGCGCGCGACCGAAGACGCCCGCCGGCGGGGCGCTCGTCAACTACAGCGGAAACTCGTCCACAATCGGTAGAACCGGCGGAAAGAACTTTGCCTCGCAGTTCAGTGGTCGCACGGGTACGCCGATGCTCGGAAACAATACGCCGTGTTTGGGTGGCGGCATCCCACGCCCTATTAGTAGCAACGCCTCCGTATCCCCCACACGCGGTGGTCGACCAAACCTCTCGAGCTTTATGGCCGATTCCGAGGAGAACGAGGAGACGTCGGGCACTACGACGATCGGCAGGAATGCCTCCGTCAGACACAAGTTTGCTGGTATCCTCGGCGCGACTCCGAAGATGTTACCTCTTTCCCGGTCCGAATCTCACAAACAAATGACACCCTGGCAGCGGCACAAGCTCGAGCAAGATGAAGCAAACAGCCTCTCCAAGACCTCAGGTCTCTCTCGCGCCGAGTCGTGCAAGCAGATGACGCCCTACCAGCGCCACAAGATGGAGCAAGAGCAGCGCGAGCAGGAAGAAACGCGGTCCTCGCGCGGCGGCAGGAGTATCCGCAGCGTTTCCCCCTTCGAGAACGAAGCCTCAACCTACCGCGCTTACGGCGACGCATCGGATCATGACGAGTCGAGGTCGGTACCTCGGGGCGGCACGTACCGTCCCAGCTCGAAGAATAACTATATGGGCGGGTACGACACCTCCACCATCCGCGCGAGTCAAACCTCAACAGTGGATTCTAGGCAGTTCAGTGCGAGCACTCTGAGTTCCACCAGCAGCATCAGCACCCCCGACGGCGGCGGCGGAAGTGAGAACTGGGAGACGTTCGGCGCGGAGAGCGAGTACGGTGACGACACGGAGCTCGATCCTCGCGCATCATACTACCGTGAACGCGCCAGGGATGCCTACGAAGGTAGTGTCAAGAGTGCGTACGAAGGCAGTGTCAAGAGCGTCGGGTTGGTTAGCAACGACGGGTGGAGGAGTGATGACGGTTATTAACCTCTTCCGGAGTATGTGATGGAGCTGGTTGGATTTGGCTCTTTAAGTTTTTCTCTCTGTCCGTACTTGTTGCTTTCTTTTCGGCATTCCTGCTCCTTTCGGGCTAGTTTTCTTTCTTTTTTTTGTCCGACTTGACTCACTGTTTTAGGCCGGCTTGTCACGTCCGAGATGAATCCCCTCCATTTTTTGCCTGTCTTTCCCATTGTTTATTCCCCAGGAGGGACGGTGAAGGAAGGAAACACGTTCTCCATGGGGGTTTTTTTCTGCGGAGCGGGGAGTTTGTTTTGGCTGGGGCGGGGGGGGGGGGGGGCATGGGGGGCGTTTTTTTTTTTTAAGAAACTGGTTATTATATAAAAAAAAC
>Ga0307508_10001717_pt1 | contig 24298 bp, 22 predicted proteins | sample 9_EM_MG_FD_203089 | JGI IMG/M metagenome (GOLD analysis project Ga0307508, IMG submission 203089) | Populus trichocarpa ectomycorrhiza microbial communities from riparian zone in the Pacific Northwest, United States - 9_EM | ecosystem: Host-associated > Plants > Roots > Unclassified | place... | reverse complement strand
GCTTGCACCGTGCCGCTACACGCGGACTGCAGCGGGGAACCGGACTGTACATATGGGCGCGCGCCCCTCGTCATGATCTAGATAGGTCGCACACGAGTAATGAATAAACAAAAAAAAAAAAAAAAAATCATCCCTCCAGGGCGCATAGTTGGTGCGATCGCGAATAGAGCCGACACCCGGAGCGAGTTGGAACGTAGAACGAGGTGCGAGATGGGTTTCACGTTACAGATATCGCCAATGCAAATCGTGACATATCGGTCGTTACTGGCGGTAGCTGTCCGTTGTTTCTTTTCGTTTGTTTTTCCCGTCGGTGGACAATCTGTGGCTGTGCTTAGATGATTCATATTTGGCAAATCAACTGTCCTCGTTTCCAAGATTTCATCACTATGCACATAGGCAGTTGCGATGAGGATTCGCTATTGGGGTTGTTGCTGGCCGAGTGCAGCCACCGCGGCCGCTTAAGCTCAGATATTAGGGCGGCGGCGTCTGGGACGCAACGTGCCTGCAGTGGCACAACCCTTACATGCGACTGGGAAATACACCAAGGCTGGATCAAAACGAGTACCGGATTGTTTGGAGTGCTCTCGAGCCGGACGAAGGCAATTCTTCCTCTATTTGAGGTTCCGGGTATCTGGAAGAGGATCAGCGATCCGGCGGAAACGAAGCAGAAGGCATACGGCGAAGGCGTGGACTGCAGACGAAGAAGACCTCGCACATCGGCGGGTACACAACCTAATCCGGAGATTGTGTGCGTAGTAGCTGCGAGGGTGGATGCGAGGAGGATAACGCTTCCCTATTCGTTATTTTTAGGCGGTTCTGGATATCTGTGGAGAGGCAGTAAGAGGCGGAGATATACCCACGGGATGAAGGGATTGCCGGAGTTTCGCCGCCGTGACCTGCATGGGCCTCTGCACTGTTGTTGGATTCGCATACCCTTCTGGTCGTGTGCTTGCGGTGCAGCGATGCTGAAATGGCTGGAGAGATATGAATCTCCCGGGTAATTGTAAAACTGCTTTTGAAAAAACGAATGCATATCAAACAGGTCGTTTTATAAAAAAGAAAAAAGAAACTGTCACTCGCTACCTCCTACTCCTACGACAGCCAGTGCCCCGCAACTGCGTCGACGATAGCAACTGCTGGAAGGCAAAAGCAATCAGCGCCCACGGGCCGCGGTATTGTCATCCATTGTGCCAGGATCCTCCTGTTGACATTCCTCCTGTTGCACCCTGGCCGAACCCGACCGGATGCGCATGCTCTTTGGGCCTTTTTCTGATACCATTCTCGCCAGTGACCGTACCGCGAGGCAATCTTTATGCACGACTGTTCCTCCGAGGGGCTGCATACCGGATCGAGGGCCCGCCTCTCTACCTCGAGAAGCCGCTCCGCCTTGGCACGCCTCGCCGACACACCAAGAGACTCCGCGCCCTGGCCTACCCCGCTTCCTATTCCACTACCAGCCGTTGGCAGATCTCCTAGATGTTTCCGGGAACGGGTGCTCGGGAGTGTGCTAGTCTAATACCGAGAAATCTCGTAAAAGCTCTATTTGCGACTTCCACCCACAGAAGACATGTCTGATTACCCGCTAGCGCCTCCAGGGAATGACTTCGGCCGCAGCAGTGACGGCATCGCGATAGTGGCCCAATTCGGGGCTCGGTAGTCGCGCCCCTGGGTTAGTAAACAAGTGAGAACTGGTGACGCCCCTCCGTCCGATTGACTCTTGCGACAGGGCCATCGGCCAGCACAACCACAGAGTTAGAAAATCGTGCCCATACGCAAACGAACTACAAAGAGTAGAGTGACAAGATTGCCTAAATTTCTGAGGATGGGGGGGGGGGGGTTACCGGGGCTGTCACGCAAACCATACCGGCATCTACGGTTACCGGGCTTTGCCCTTAACCTACTAAGTAATTGTTTAATCGGTCGAATGTGTGTGAAAATAGTTAGCAGTACTAGCTGAAACCTTCAGTCGTTTCAAATAATGCTGAATTGTGGCGTGAGTCGTGACACGAATGTACGAGGCACAGCGGCGCCGGGTGATGACGCTGCTGGTGCTATAACTCGTCAAAAGTGGCCACCAACCAGTACCTTGCGTGCAAGGGGATTCTACCTGTCCGCTGCGAAGTGCCAATTGTACTCATTTAAGACCTAGACTAGACACCGAAGCATCTCTTGTGGTACCAGCCGCTCAGGAAACGCCAGCAAACAATCATGCGGGCGAAGGTGAGAAGAAAGACAGGGGGGGGGAGAGGTAAAGACCGGCTCAACGTCCGGGACCTCATCTTCGATAAGGGGCGGCGGAGGCCGGTCGAAGCTGGGCGGCGCCTTTTTGATGCTATGATATCTCCTAAGGTTGGTAGCTCGCCGAAGACCGGCCGCTCGCTGATTACGAACCTACCTCTGCGCCTGGTCCAACACACTCCTAGCCCCTCACCGCGCCACGATGTTAGCCTTTCCACGCCTCGGGTTGGATCACTAGCCTCACCAATGCCGTTTGCAAGGGCCCTGATCTCCACGCTATCGCTGCAAGCCAAGAGGAGGTGAGTAGGATTTTCAGGGCAGTGACCAGGTGAGACAAGCCCGAGATGCTGTGAGGTGTATCCGTTTTTGCTGTGGACTTTACAGCGGCACCTCCGACCAATACCTAAAAGGCCCAGAGCGGACAGGAAGCGGACCGCCATAGTCTAGATCAGGTCAATTGCAACACAGGATGAATTTTGCCGTTCGTTGCATGCTATTTCTCCTTCTCGCTTTCGGTCGCAAGTGGCCGAGCTCCACATCCGTTTGCATCGTTGCTACTTTCTATGTAAATCAGTCGGCTTTGTTGCGAGTCATGATCGCTACTTGGTTGCGACCGAGATTCGGAATTGAGGTTTAGACGGGTAATGAGACCATACCACCGACTCCCAAAAGTACGTCTTGGCGGGTGTAGCTCACACACGGCTGTCGTTGAAGCTTCCGTGTTGGCGGAGGTGTTCGTCTTGCAGCGCCAATGCAGCGGCCAGTGCCTGGGAAGATTATCCAGCGTGGAATGGATCGCTGCCGGATTGGGTATACTTCTGGAGACTTCTTTCGACAATTGATTCTTTATCTCTTTGAGGTTGCCGATATCGCGGGGTGGCACTGTGGCGTAGGAGGGGTGGTTGTTTTCTTTCGTGGGTTATCATTGCTACAGAGTGACAGTGAGCCGCATACAAACGTACACCCATCGCACTGGGGGACCAGCTGGATTCTGTTATCGCGATCTACGTTCCTACGTCGTACATATGTGATAGCTGGTAAGCCGCAGAACAAGAGCTTGTCCAGTCTGCCCTTGGTACCCCGGTGTCGCCCTGCCGACTGCCGCTTCTTCCCCGCCCCGCGCTGAGTGACCGTATCAATTGCCAGAACCGGTGGCGCGTCCGCGAAAACATCGCCACATATGGGCTGATGTTGACGTCACCTGGCAGCGAGCGGATGGGATGTCGAAGATCGGGAATGGGATGTAGAAGTTGGAGGCGGACTGCGGAGCGGTGGGACGCCGGTCGGGCGGGCCAGTCTTCCGCATTCGTATCTTGATAAATAACATATGCATTTCACGTAAAGATGAATTAATTGCCGAGGAATCCTCTATATACCTGCCCCAACGGTCCTTCGTCCGTCTCCCCGTACTCTCTTTATGGACCACTTAGCCGGAGCTGGACGCGATGGTGGTGAATAGTAGGACTGGAGACGGGAGAAGTGCTTGCCATTGGTGGTGGAGAAAACATGCTGCCCACAGCAATGTTCGGCATCCTATCTACCGTGTTCAGAAGTATGATCCATCCGTATCGTCAAACGCAACTATCTGCCAGGGCAAGTACCGAACAGCCAAGGCCAACGGGAACTCTGGTAGACAATCATACGCTACGTTTCTCCTTCGTTGAAGTTCGGGCAGCGAGTGCAGGCCGATGGAGGCCGCTGCCAAGGTTAGGGAGCCGTAGCGAATGGATTGCACCAGGGCGGAGCCAAACGCAGCCCGACGATCGCGATTTGCTTACGACTCTAGCGGTGAGTGACCCGAGGATCCGCGGTCATTGGATAGTAGGAGAGGAGGGTCGGCTGAGTAGTCGGCACACGCCGAGGAGGACGAGGTTGGAGGCAAGCAGACTTCTATGGAGCAATTAGCTACTGGACGCATGGCGGAGGTGTTCTCAACGAGTCGGCGTGTGCTTCTCGCCGTCTCTAGATGATTGTCGCCAGGCTAGGACGGGAAGTGTCCAGCTCAAGAGGGGTGGAGGATTGTAGCAGGGACCACATGCGTGTTTTGGACTATTCCAGCGTGCGCCGCGGTGGGGAAACAGGCGGAATGCGGAATTTTGCGGCTCGGTGCTGCACGGGGTGGGAGGAAGGGTCAGAGAGAGAGAGAGAGAGAGAGAGAGACGTGAGGAAGGTAGAGGTTAGAAACCCGAATATTCGTCCGCACGCACGTCGTGCCTAGTGGCGCTAGAAATTCGGAAGTTATGGTGGCCGCAGTGAACAATTGTGCGGGTTCCAACAAAGTCGAAGCTCCCTACATATTTAGTTACCCGGCGACGCCTGTTCTCCAGGCGCGTGAATCAAATAACGTTAGTTTCAAGATGGAGACCACCCAAAGACGAAACGACCATCAATTCGCCGCACACATCCCGAGATTGCGAAACCAATCACCGTTTCCCCACTTTTCCAGGCGCCGACCTTCTCTTCCAGCACTAGATATATCCATCATGGACGGCGACGGGGTAGCGGTGCGACAACGCCTGTTGCCACTAGTGCGACGAAAGCAGATTTGAATGCGGTGGCTAGGCTACATACTAGGACTAGCGGAACGAAGGGCGTGCGGCACGGTCGTGGTCTTGCTGACTAATGGCAACCCCACAGGTAGTGCACTCGGCATGAGCCGCCACCGGCAAGCAGACGTGAGCCCCGCAGTGGATGACAGGTAGAGGAGAATCAATCGAGGCGAGGAGAAACAGGTAGAGTAGGGGCAGGGAAACAAGGACGGAGTCAAAAATCGACGCTATCTGCCGTTTGCGGACCCCTAGAGGGAGCCACATAAGCAGCCACTGCACAGGGAGGAGAAAGTGACGTCGGCAACGACAAACTGCACTACTCCGTGGTAAGTGGGGCTGTTGCGGTTGAGGCCCCGGTACCGCTCAAAGAGTCGAGAGTGCACCAATTCTGCAGTGGCGAGGGCAGCTTCTGCAAAGTTACCGCTAGTGTACGAGTTTCCCGCGCATCTACAGGAGCGGACAGAGCGTCTGAATCAATGGCGGATGCAGATACGGCAAATGAGATACAGAAAGATTGTAATGTAAGGTAGTACTATTATGGAGACTTCCAGTGGCTCTACTTCGACCAGAGTCCGTATTATGAGACTCCGCCCGTCGCTCCGTCCGTGCACATCGCCAGAATTACTGGCCGTTTCACATTTTGACTGCAGTTGCTTGGTTCGTTTTTGGAAGTCGCTACGAGAGCGTGGAATGGCGGCGGGGGCTACATGCTGCTAGGAGCATGAGGCCGTTTGTGACGGAAATCTTCCCCGGTCGGTCATCTTCTTGCACAATTCTCCGGTGTCACTCAGGGCGCGGAGTGTGGTCATGAAACACACGTACACAATCGTGAAGGTCTCTAGGTCGCTAACAGTAAAAACCATAATAGTGCAAGGAGAGTGCGAATACCCTCGATTTGCTTGCCATTCCTGCGTCCCACACTAATGTGCTAAATGAAGCAGACGGCTGCTGTAACCAGAGAAAGGAAGCAAAGGGCGCGGCTCTGGTACGGACGTGGCGTGTGATTCGATGCGGCGGGGGTACAGGGGCTCCGCCGTGGGTGGCATCCAGCGAGGAGTGACAGTCCCGATACTGCCGCTGTCGTCGATGGGAAGCCTCGCAATGGTGTACCAGCCGTGGCCTGGCGTGGGATCAGGCGGTCAACCAAGGGCGAGGATAGGGGCGACAGCAAGGACGTGAGGCGTGGGCGTGCGGGGGCGCGAGCGTGGAGCGTGGTCGGGGAAGGAGAAGAATGCGGAACAAGAAGTGGTGACGGGGACATCAGCCCATGGTCAGCGCCGGCTATGGCTCACGATATAAAGCGGTTGTGAGGAGAAGAACTTCGCAATACAGTCAGGGCATCTAGATCCTCACTCTCGCAGAGCAGCCAGAATCTTCCACGACGCGCAATCCTGAACCGCTCCGTCGCGGCGCACAGTGCTGACCTTGATCTGCAACCGAAACCTTCTTCGCCCTACTCAACCAGAATGCAGAACGTTACCTGGCTAAGCTTTGATAACCCGGAACCAGACCTCGCCAGGCAATCAGAATCTTCTAGGGCCTGGCCGTTCCATACCTACAGTGGTGGCGGCAGAGATGGCAGCGTACCGTGACGGATGGAGGAGGAGCGGACCATGTGGTACAGCTACACCAGCAGCGCTGAGTCTGAGGACCTAAGTCGGAGTGAGTGACGGAGTGGTTGGCGGTGGCACCGGTAGTCGCAGCAGAAGGAGAGGGAAATCTGGCTGCAAGCAGATGGCGGGAAGCTTGGGGTGTCCCGTTCTGGCCGTGGTGAGCGACGACCGAGTCAGCGGCTTCGAAGTCGTGGATACAACTGCCGAGAGGCCACCATGGCGACATCCGCGACACAAGGTGCCAATCGCCGTGACCGTGGCAGCGTATTCGAGCTGGATGCGATAGAGAAGGGACAAACAACAAACAGGAGAACAGAGGCTGAAGAGAGGGCGCTACGTCGGTGTTGCCGAGTCAGGGTAACTGCGCGTTGTAAATGACGATGAAGGAGCTGCGTCGAAACCACGGGACTTGATTAAGTTTCCGACAGCGTTTGACTTCAACGCAGAAACATGATTCGAGCGGCGCCGTTTTGGAGCGACTTTGGCACTTGCAGAGATGGTTGTCGACCGTGCCGTCGATAGGATGGTACAGACGTATCTCCTAGTAAGGGTTCGACGAGGCGTTTGTGGAGGCGGGCGGAGCATAGTGACGCCGAAAGCCGCGTAGGTTTTTGGTGTGTCGGTAGAAAGTCTTGGCATTTTTTAGCGATGAGCTTCAGAGTCGAAAGATTGGTGAGCAGCACGCCAAGCTACGCGGCTACGGTGACTACGGCAATCCGGAGCCGTAAGGAAGGCCTAGCAACTCAGGGCTACGATACTTTTACAGCACACGAGAAGGATACAAGGAAGATGACTGCCGCGTAAAGCAAGAGGCAGAAAGGCTCAGCGAAGTAAGAGGCACTCGACTACCCTACGCACAGACTGCCCGGGTGAACTTCGGGGACTACCCGAGTGAGGTTGTGGTTCACGGCTGATAGTCGATTTCAGCTATGTTTTCTGAGCTGTAAATGCTTGGGCGAAGCAGTGTGCGTGGCCGGAAATGACGGAGCCAGCGCCGCACTCCGCACTGGGGTCGACGAGCGTGCTCGAGGGGCTCCTGCGGCGTCAGCATACCGGAGTGGTCGCGCAAGCCTAGTTCCGGAGTTCCTATCGACGCTCAATGCTGGCAATCGGAAGGTTTTCTTATGCATCGGCCAGGGAATCGGCCTGGATCCAGGGGAACTTCTGGTGAAGAACAATCGGTTCGTTAATAAGGTTTTCTTTCCTTCTCCTTTCTTTCTTTGGTGGTGCAGTCTTTCTCCAATGACCGTGGTTTTCCCATGAGGATTTTTGCCAGGTTATTAGTTTTAACGAGGCCTCCGAGGATACTGGGTTTCCAACACCCTTCCTCCTCTGCTGCTGTTTGTTGCTATACTCGCCTCTTCGTTTTCTCTTTCTCTCCTGCATTCCTTTGCACGCCCCGTACAAGAGGAATTGTCAGCATAATTGACTTCAGGAGATGACTGTCCAGAGGAGACACGTCCGGAGATGACAGTTGCCCGAGTCTCCGAGCACCGGCTTGGGAGACAACTTCCGTCATTACCCCCTGGCGTGTCCCTCCGGCCCGTTCTATTAAGAGGCAATGTTCCTCCTTCGACGTTGTACCAATCAATCAATTCACTATCTTCATGTCTCTATGATTGTTATAGCCGAACATATTACAACAAACGTTGAATCTTAGTTTCAAGGGCTTAAACTAGACGCGATGAGCCGGATGGCTGTTTCAACATCACCGTCAGAATCCGGGTTCCTAGTTTTCGGTGGTAACAAAATAGGATAGCAAACGAGTTGTGGGGTAAATATAAAAAATGTACAAAAGTGCTAGCACGGTGCGGAGTGACGAATTTACTGCAGGTGCTCATTAACTTAATTACGGATCACGACTTTCTTGTGGTCTAGTGAGTGGCAATGAGCAAACCAAAGGCAAGATAGTAAGTAAGTACCTTCTTATAACTGTACTGTTCAAGGGGGGGGTAAATAACACGTTGTTCCCGCTAGACGCATATTGCCATCGTATCAGCGGAATATAAAAAACACGTATACCGACCGTGTTTGTACTATGTCACAACAATTTCACCAAAGAGGAGATAGCAATACAGCTTTTCTTCACACCCCCCTTTACTATAGTACATAGTGTTGATCCTGGTGTCATTTACTTACATGGTTTACTCTAATATGGGTTTTGCGTGTTTAGGCGAGTGGTAGTGGAGAGAGCAAGCTATCAAACTTGGTTGTCTTCATGGGTAACTTAACTAAGATGCGTTGCCCCATTGAGGCTCAGCGCAAGTGTCCAGGCTTCATTGAACCTTGCGAGCAGCGCTGGAACGTCTTCTTCGCCTGATAGCCAGCGCATCAGGCTTAAAAGGCGCGGAACAGCCAGAATTCTTCTTCTCTTTTTCATCTGCCGTCTCCCTTTCACAGCTACTGTTTCCTGGAAGCCTTCCGACTTTCCATTCCACATCTGAACGACATATCTGCTGCTAACAACCTACCAATTTTCCCTCACGCAACCGCATACCCTCACATGGTCACGATGACCTCCCGCAAGACTCGGTGCGCAAACCCAAAGCCCGAGAAGCAGGCGAAGCGCCTCCCGCGCTTCACTGTCACCAAGAATAGGGCCAACATGATCAATGCCGTCAAAGTCGACGCCTCGGCCCAAAGGAAAATGGCTACTCCTCATACCGCAATTACTGCGACTCAAAAGCGGAGAGAGCGAAGGCAACGCGCACTGGCCAGGAGTGCCACTGGGACTCGAGCCGCCACTCTGATCCGGCATTGCATCTCTGACTCTCCCCAGGGGAACGGCCTCCAAGCCCCCCCCAAAAATGCCGGTGATTTTCGTGAGTACACCTTTACATTCACGGGGCGTGCGGAAATCTGACCACATAAAAGTCGAAGCGTGCGGTTCACCGTTACCGCCATTCCCTACCAGAGACGTCTCCTTCGTATACAACGGTCCACCGATACCGTCACCACCCGTCTCTCCCAAATGGTGCACTGGGAAAGGAGGCACCAAGAAGGCCATTAAGCTGTCGCCGGAGGCACTCAAGCTGAGGAAGATGCTAAAGGCGCAGGCGGCAGCCTCCAAAAAACCAGACCAACAGCAAATCGGTATGCGATACACGGCCGTAGAATCATCAGGGCGAATTATATCGTTTGAAGTTATAGATACATGAAGCTAACGTAAAATAGCTAGGAATCACCCGGTCGATAAGGATACCATCTCCATAATGTCCAGTGGCGAGATACGCCATACCGCGGCGCAAGTCTCCGCTGCGGATAGCCACCTTAGTCTCTCAGAGATTACATTCAGGGTGCAGCTGCTGCGGCAGTTGCTGGAAGTGTGCTGTGCGGACAGTGAGACCACTGGAAAAATCGTGCGACAGTGGCTAGTCGCCAACGCCGACCGGACGAATCTTCGCTACCCGGTGACTCCAGATGGTGGAGATCTGACTGAAGAGGAGTCCACGATCGTTTCCATCAGCGATGAGCTTCGCTCATGCGGTGTGTGGCCGTTTGCCTGTCCTTTCCCGGCAATTTCTGCATCCGGTCCATACGACCGATTCCTCGAGGCACTGGACCTCCTGGTCGTTGAGCTACCTCTCCCACAACTAATCGCCGCTCTCCGAACCTCCATGGAATCATTCACGGGATACGAGGCTGAGGCTGCCGGCTACTTGCTTGGCTGGATGGCGAAGTGCGAGGTCACCATCCACAGAACTTGATTGGTGAGACCGGCCTGTTCCGGTGTGCCAACCCCTTACGAGCGGACCGAAAAGTCCACTCAAGAGACAAGGAACTTTTTCCCCTATGCTGTCAAGTTGGTGGTCGTTAATGCTGCGTTTTTCCTGCAAACATTTTTAATCCCATTAGTTAAGAAACCGAACAACATCGTGCCAACTGGGTTTTTCTTCCACTCATATGCCATCCGACGGTTGCGAGATACCTAGTAGCACCAGCTGTCCATGGTGGTTTGTTTTTGTTTTTGTCATCACTGGCGTAAGAACTGTGGTGATCATAGGGGGGAATACCTTCATGACTTGGAACCAGACTGAGGATTACAATTTGATATAGCCGATGCCGTCCGGACCAGGCCTGATGGTTCATTGCACAGAAGCCACATTATAGTATAATTCTTACCCGATTCTTACCAACTATCTGTCAGTTTTTGTTTATTTTGATTTGGTGGTATCTGGGGGCTTTGATGTGTGGTGCCATTGCTATCACCTTTACCTGTAGTCTCCTGACCGCCCAGTTCTGCTGGGTAGACACAGCATGGTAGGGAATCATGGTAGCAGCACGGTCATGGTTACTGTCGGTAATGGAGTGATTTCTCAGCGCTCCGGCAGCTGGTGAGGCAGCAATATAAACCAAGCCGTGAGTGATTAGAATCTTGTCACGAAGAAACCTAGCTGGTATGGAGCCTTCCAGAAATGTCGCCAAACCTATGTAATGACCCAGCGCATAAATATGTAGCTATACACAGTTAGATTGCTCTGCTTAAAATGCATCCCGTTGTCCTTTGGCATTGAAACTATCGCTTCAATTGGCGCCCGTTGTTGCGCTCCGGGTTGAATATAGGTAGCAATGAACAGTTCGGAACTACGGTTGAAATGGTACTGGCTTTCCTACTGGCTTCACCGGATTTACTGTTTGTTTTGTGTTACGTACTGTCATATATTTCAGAACAATTGTTGACAGATAGCGGAAGATAAATTTATTTAGGCCAGTGGAAGTAGCTGCATCTTATTGGTTGCAAGCAGTAAGAAACGCAACTTCTGAAGCATCACATAGTGTTGGCAACTACAGCACCCACTGGAGCTGGAACATGTAGCGGCAACATTAGCGGCAAATTATCGCAGGGCCTCCAATATTCCGTCCTGCTCGCCAGTCCTATATGTGATTAGCGTTTAGTCACACCCGAGGCAGCATTTCGCGGGCTGTTCCATGGATCCCAGGCGATTGGGCTCTGGGATATGTACATAATAGAAAAGTGCACCTGCTGGCGGATGGTTGCCTTCCTCAATTGATGTAAAAACACCACGATGCCCATAACCAGAGGTCAAGAATTCAGAGGCTTCCTTGCGTTCAACCAAGCAATGCAGGTTTAGGCTTGAATTGGTTACTGACACAAAAGTGGACGGGAGCAAGTGCGCGTGAGTGGTGAATGAACACCATGAATTGGTACATGTGTAGTAGGAGAATCACCACCGGGCGGCCGGCATTGCGACTGCTCTCATAGACGCTGCAAATACTTACACACCTCTCTGCAATCTATCTCCGGTGCTGTGAACTCGGTGGGCATTCTTTTCCAGGTATCGAGAATTCTCTCTTTTTTGCAGAGTAGAAAAACCTACCCCTTATTTTTTGGCGGGTATTCTGAAGCAGAAGTGTAGGTTAGAACGCACTAAGCGAAGGACTAGGGACTTTTGCGCATTTCACTCACCATGTTGACCCTCACCTAACTACGCTACGACTGTTCGTCGCCTCCGTCATTATCCTCCTTCTGCGTTGCAACTTCTCTATCTCCTTTTCCCGCCTCCCCTTCCCCTTCCCCATCAATCTCATCCTCATCACTATCGTCAGCATAATCCAAACTATCCTCACTAGTCTCGCTCGGTTCAAAATCACTACAATCATCGCTATCCTCATCCAAGTCCCGGTCTTCTTCCTTTCCCGCGTTCCGAGGGTCCAGTAGTAGTCCCTTCGAAACCAACACCACCAGTACACCCATCTCTGCCGCACACCCACCACCCTACGGCAGATTCTTCAGAGTTTGATTGAACTGCCGTTTGACGGCCGTCAAGCTAGGTGGAACCCAAGTATCCCGCGAATACGGCAGGAGTGTATATTCTATCTTCTCGCAGGAGACTAAGAGCAGCTCCAGTCCTCTCTGCTTTGGCAGAACGCAAAGGAGTCATTGGTTTCCATCAGACGTGCTAAGCTCGGGAAGTTTTTGTTGGGTTCTTGATGGTGTAAGTTAGGTTAAACGCACCTGGGACGATCCGGGAGCAAGACCAATCTCAATAATCCCGCCGGCAAAAACACCATATTCTAGTCAGTTTACCGGGACTTGCGTCTTCCATAGCATCCTAAGGATCGTTTTATGGGTTTTCCATCGGCAGTCTCTTTCCACCTGACAATGGTTCCACCATTCGACGTCGTGACGATATTCTTAGTCGCGAGCGGATGCACAGCAGCCGGGATGTCGTCCTCACAAAACATCACGAAAAACTCTAAGTCGAAGCTTCCGTTGACTGTACCGAAGGTACCACATATCGCCTTTGCACTACCAGCTTCGCTCATAACCGCGGATAGCGCGAAGGCTTTGTCTTTGTCCGCTGCGATGAACAGATCGGTCTCCACTACCATGTATGTGTGCAATTGATGTCGGAGATTGTAATGATCCATCAGCAAACTCCGAAAATACTCATGGAGGGCCGAGAAGTGTGGTTTTGAGTCCTCGTTCGTATGTTATATTGACTTCAGAAAATATGGGGGGCGCAGCTGGGCGGGGAGCGTTTGAGCACCTGCATGGACAACCTACACATCAATTCAAACTCTGGCAGTACTATGCTTCCCGAGTCGCCAATACTGCGACCAAAGTCAATGATTCTCCATAAAATCCCCTCGAGCCGGATCTACCATCCCTCTCGGCGGTATCGCAAAATCGGCCCACATCCCAGTGCTGGTGATGCCAGCACCAAACGCAGACCCGGGACCACCTCTTCAAGGAGTGCCCCAAGTGGAAGCCGCAGCTGAAGATCTTGTGGGCGCAGATTTTTAAGGAGCCGAAGAGATGGAAGAGTTGGTGGAAGATCCGAGACCTCCTGGCCGATAGGAGGTGCAGTAAGGCTAGACTTCCTCTCTACCACGGATGTGGGAAGACTAGTGCTGGCCGGAGAAGACGTGGGGAGCGAGGCGTCCGAGTGGGAGCTCCGAGAGCGCAGGGAGCGGGAAGAAGAGAGCCGCATGGAGGCAGATGAGCTGGGTGCCGCTGGAGACGCGGGTGCTGGGAAGAAACTACCACTGCTCCTTCCCACGCCCTCCTTCATGGCATGCACAAAAGAGAGGCAGGGGGACGGGCCGCCTCTTTTCTCACTTTTCTTTTCCATTGTGATTTCCTTGGTACGCATCTTATCATCTTGTGACAGTCCTAGGCGGGGCAAAGGGGTTCTTTCAACGTTCCGCCACCGCGCGGACAGCGGACGGGAAAAACGGATCAAATGTACGCTGCCGTAGTCTAGATAGGCTGGATGCGAGTATGATTAAACAAAACAAAATCTTGGCAGTATCGCGATGGAATTGTTCGAAGACTTTTGAGCGCTTCGATCCAAAGGTGGGAATTCTCTGTTGCTCGCGTTACCCTCAATATTGAATGGCGATATGACACGGACTCGGCCATTCGCTCCTGCTGTCTGAGGCTGGACTCCGATATCGAATGCCCAAGATATGATATCTGCAGAGCACCATGGTCAAACCAAGTTTCCCCCCCCCCCCCCCCCCCCCGGCGGGGGACACAAGTAGGTATCTGAATCGCGATCATCCGCATGATCCTCTCCGCCCATCCCCCCTCCGCAAGATACCAGAATCCCGCAGGATGCAAGAGTTGGTGTGAGGTCAAGCTAAGGCCTAGCTTGTCCGTGTAGAGGTTGATCGTCGGGCGGTCCTGGTCCAGGTGTCCAGGTGCCCACACTGGTGGATGATTGACAAGAAACACAGGATGATTTGCAGTATGCCAAAAATGTGTAAAACACTTGTTCCAACTGCTCAACAGCACAGAAAATTTATATGTTTGTGCTCCTATGCCCTTACGATCCATCACATCCCTAATGCGGGCGATGTGGTATAGCCAGCGCTAGTTCACGGCAACTTAGTTCTCAACGTGCAGGGCAGCGGACAATCCGCAGGATCAAGGTATCAGCGAGCATCCGCGCCTCTGTCAACCACTCTGTACAAGAGCTTGTTGCATCCAATACCCCGGAGAGGAGGCTCTCGTAAGCAGTCTGTCAGACATATGGAGCGAGGCCAGTCCAGGCCCAGCGAGGACGCAGCGTGCAGATGCGTCTGGAAGGCATTGGGTGGCGGAGGTGGCAAGTTGCCACTGGCCGTCCACATCTAGACCGGAGGTGGCAAGTAGCCACCAACGGGATCTAGACTTGTCTGCGGTGGGGAACGGAGGTCGCGGGTTTTTCTTTTGCTATGCATGTATATATAGAGTGCGCTCCAGTCTCGCTCAAGGATCAAAGAACGGAATTCCTGCACACCCTATCACTCGAATATCTTTGACACAGTTTCGTGGTTTCTTCCAGCACGATCCATTTCCCTTTGAGTCTTTCTCTTTCTTTCTTCTCTTTTCTCTGTCACTCCTCGCGAGATGTCACTCCCTTTGAGTCTTTCTCCTTCTGTCTTTCTCTCTTTCTTTCTTTCCCACTCTCTTTCTCTTCTCGTGGGACGGGCCGGGCGGGGATAGGGGGCAGGGGGAGTCGCCGTGAGCCGCCGGCGGGCTGCTCGAGGGCGCAGCGGACGGCGAACAGGAAAGGACTGTATGCAATATCGTCATGATCCAATAGGGTCGCAAACGATTAATGAATCATCATCATCATCAGCACGATCCATTTCCAGGCGGAATTCCGCAAATACACCTAGCTTGAACTAGTACTGGAGAGTCGACCTTGTGAGGACAGGGCGCGCGACGAAGGAATTCTCGGCGGTGTTATGAGCCCTTGTTTCTTTTCCGCCTGGCATGATTGGAGAGCTCACGAAAGTGCTTCTTTACGCCATGCCATAGTGTAGCCAGCAAGCCTTACACGAATTGTTCCAGTTCAACGGGCATTGTATTCGACTGGGCGACAAAATATGTAGCATTCGTGGTGAGTCCGGTGCCGCGTCTGGTGGAAGTAAGGCGATCATAAACCTGTGCAGACGTCATGATTGACCGCTCACTCAGCACCACAGCCTCGTACTTGGTGCGGTGTCCACTGCTACGTATCTCTTCACTTACGATCGAACATGCTGATGTCAGGGTGCCACAAGACGTGGTCAAAACGTGCTGTTTGGACCCATTTGTCATTTCGACTATCTTGATATCTTTGAGCGCCCGGATGCCGTGTTCATTTGTCGGTGTATTCAGACTGAAAAGTGCGACAAATGCTGCTGGGCGCAGCGACTAGTGCTTCCGAAGCCGGATATACGTGCGTACACCATCAGGAAATAGGGCAGAGTCCGGGGGGGCGGTAATATCGGCGACTATAGAGCTCGCGTCGGTGGACCTTCGGAGGGTGAGCTCGGAGCTCCACGAGAAGGTGGGTTCGCTTTCCAAGGCGGCGATTGGTATACCTTACCCCAGTCAGCGCATCAGGTCCCATGCCGTGGGAAGGTAGATTCATACCCGTCCCACAAGAGGACCCGAAAGACTGAGGGTTACGGCCCCTTGGCTCCCCTTTCCCCGCGCTAACACCACAACCCAGAAGTATCATTTTTTTGAAAGCAGTCGGCCAGGTGCTCAGCCGGCGGTGTCGCCAGTTACCAGGGGAAGTTAGCAAGGTATGTGGAGTGGGTTCTTAAGTAGCGGGTAACGGGGGATCTCGCTGCGTCGTTCCCGTGTTGCGAGCCCGGATATAACGACCAGCGAGGCGTCGTGGGTGATAAGCTGCTTAGGATAGACCTCCATTTGATGGTCTCAGCAATGGCGGAGGAGTGATGTGAGTTTATGCGACGGCCTCCTGTATTTAGGGACGTACATGGACTTTGCAAGACCCCCTCGGGCCAAGTAGTGAGCCCTCCCCCAGCACACATCCATTCCTTCTTTAGACTACACTCTTATACGTACTGCAAATCTAGTTATCACTCAAGGCAAAAAGCAAATACAAGCACGTCCCCTTCTCCCTTCCTTCCGTCTCCTATCTCGCCCTTCACAACCAAGCACGACATTTTGATGTGGGTGATTGATCCGGAAAATAGCTCCGAAAATAGCACCAAGCAGAAGAGACCAAGGCCCTATTCCAAGATGCCCATGAAATACGCAGAGAGGAGATTGTGCGTTTGACTCAACACTCGTCTCTCGGTGCCGTCGTGGGGTCCAAGTGGGAGGTTTTATAAGCAGATACCTAGAGCAATATCTCGATATCGAATACTCGTATATAGACGCAGATCCGACCTCCAGAGGAGCCAATCTCGATGATTTAGTTTACGCCGCCACCAATCCTATACTTTTTGATTTCAAAAGACGGGTGACAACTGTATTATGCATAAGACAAAGAAGATCGTCTCCCCGCACTCTGAGATGGAAGGTATGAGGAGTTTGCTATTGTGGACCCGATCTCGGTGACGGATGAAATTTTTGTCCTAGCCACCAATGTGACGACATCCTCTCGGAAAAGGAATAAAGCTGTGTTTGTTGGGAGTGAACGATAGGAAAAATATAAATATGGAGCCGTGTGTCAAGTTTCGATACGACTGGATATTGGCCCAGATACGACGGACTGTTTGGTGCAATGAGAAACGATAAGGAGAGATGGGTGGAGAGTTGTTCTGTTTAGTCGGTTCTTTGGACGTTTCTGTACCCAAGGTACGTGGTTGTCAGACAATAGGTGGAATTAGCGGGGCAGTCTGATAGTACATAAGTAGTACTTACTTTGTTTAATATAAATAGGTGTGGTGGAGTTGACGACACCCGGGTGATGTTGACCACTGGTAGACCGCTAATAGCGACGAGATCTCCTTGGTAGCATTGTTCTGAAATCTCGTGGCTCAGCTTTTTTTGGCCTCACATTCCATCGGTCGTCGACATAGCCTGTGCATTCTTTGGTGTTCCATCCCTTGGAGCCCCTCTTCAGCGCGTATCTCGGAACCAAACCCTAATGTTATATTCTGCTCCTAACCACAATTATTGCCATGGTGGTTGTCATGGTTAATTGCCTTTCAAGGAAACCTCTTACAGCGAGATATCATCGGAGATCACTAGGGGGCACTACTTCCGCTATGCCTTGTCGTGTGTCACACTGTATTCTTAGTCAGAGCACTGCCATACCTCTAGAGCAGCGGCACCAGTCCTAGAATAGACAACCATCTCTTCTCCACATCACTCCTTCTGACAGGTTATGAGCCTCGGTCGCGCAAAAATTATCGAATCTCCATAAACTCTCATCAAGAAGCACTCTAATAACCCACATTCTTCTCGATTCCAAAGAATTTTCTCGCTGAAATTTGCTGGTTAAGCACTCGCGTTAAAAGTAGCTCTTCAAGAGCCAGCGGTATGCGCGGGGGCCGGCGATTTCGGGGCCCGATTCTTTACGTCTCATCATTCGTAGTCAATGAACAAAGTTGACAAAGCTCTACAGAACAACCTACGCACCTATCCTCCATCATGCAATAATCGAATGTCAAAGCCTTGGAAGGCGGGCAGGATCCAGTCGTCGGTGCGCAGAATCCGATCGGCGGCGCGCAGAATCAGGTCGTCGGCGCGCTGTATCCAGATATCGATAAGCCTCCACTGAAACACCTACGGCGTTTCGGCTGTATTGCATAGACGGAGAAGCCAATATATGAGGAAGTTCCAGTTGAAGGGCCCATGACAACAAGCACACCTGACGAGGTTGCTAGTGCTATGAGCGATCCCAAGGGGACTCGTGAGCAGAAGAAGGATGCTATGAGCGACCCCAAGGGGACTCATGAGCAGGGAAAACCTATGAGCGATCCCAGGAGGTTTCGTGAGCGGGGGGATCCGATGAGCGATCCCGAGGGGCTCGTGAGTGGAGGAGCGCGAGGAGGGGAGAGAGGGAAAAAGACAATGAATCCGTTCGGTGCTCGTAATTCGGACGGCGCGCATGCCATGGAACCTGCCGGCGCGCAAGCCAAGGAACCGGCTTTATTTACCCAGCGATATACTCCGGATTTACCGCGGCGCACAAGCTATGGAACCGATCGCCACGCAAGCTGAGGAACCAGTCGGTGCTCAGAAACCGGTCAACGCTCTTGTAGCGGATCCAGACCTACCGATCGAGAATACAGGGTCCGATTTACCGCCGAGCAGTAACGACCCGCGAACCTACCGACAAGCCATGGCCTGCAACCTACAGAGCCAATGGCAGGAAGCTATGAGGCAAGAATATGTGTCGCTCATCAAGAATAACTCCTTTACTCCGGTACCCGAGGCAAATAGCCAGCCTATTGGTTGCAAATGGGCGTACAAAACCAAGCACAATCCAAAATGGCACCATCAGATACAAAGCCCGGCTGGTTATTAAAGGATATGAGCAAGTGGAAGGCATCAATTTTGATGAAACCTATGCAGCGGTAGGCACCACGAGCACCCCACGGTACCTTCTCAGCTTTGTTGCATGAAATGAGTGGAAAATCGATTACCTGGATATCGTGACCGCCTTTCTTAACCACGAAATTGATGCGGAAGTCTACATGCAGCAACCGGACGGGATCGACTGGCTTAAACCGACAACCAGTGAGCACAGCATTTTACGCCTCAACAAAGCTCTATATCGTTTACGAATCTCTACATACGAAGTGACGGTGTATTGCTACGTCTTTATGTCGATGATATGCTGGTCGCCTATGCCGATGGTTCTCCCGAAAGAGCTATAGACGACAAAAAGGCCCTGGTGAAACAGTACCATGTTGGAATATAGGGATCGACAGAGGTGAAGATGGTGAATTGATTGATTGATGCAACTTCGGAGGAGGAGCAATCTCTCTATATACAACGGGCCTGAGAGACTCGCCAGGGGGTAAGGGCGGAAGACTGTCCCCCGAGCCGGCGCACACGGGACTCGGGCAGCTGTCATCTCCGGACGTGTCGGCTCCGGTCCGTCATCTCCGGACGCCGTCTCCGATCCGTCATCTCCGGACGCCCATTATTCTGACATACCAGATGTCGAATCTCGGTCCGGCAAAGCGTTTCTTAGGCCTCGATATTATTCGACTTCCCGAAGGCCCAATTGTAATCAGCCAACAGACTTACATCGAATTCGGTCGTAAAGCGGTTTGGTATAGAAGATAGAAATTCAGCGCCCAAACCATTATACCATACAATTCGACTCGATACCGATATATCAACCGACCGAGAAGTGAATTCCGCCCTCTACCGAGCCATCGTTGGGAGTCTGATGTATGCGGCTACGCCAATACGCCCTGATATTGCTTACTCGGTTGCAGGACACTGCCGGTATAATGCAAAACCGTATACGACGCATCAGACGACGAAACGAGTTCTTCGCGATCTAAAGGGCACCTGAGATGTTGGACTAGTCTTTCCTGGAAGATCTAAATCAGGAGAAGGTACAGACATCTTGTCGGCTACACCAATTTGGAGTTTGCAGGTGACAGAGCAGATAGAAAGTCTCAAGGAGGTTTTATCTTTCACGCATACGGAGGACCGATAGACTGGCAATTGATGTCAGAATAATGGCGTCCGGAAATGACTGAGTCCCCGAGCACCGGCTCGGGGGGCAGTCTTCGGTCCTCTGTCCTGACGGCCCTCCTGTATGTAGAGAGAACTTGCGCCCGCATAATGCTGCAATAACCACCTTTACCTTTATCAGTTCCTATAATCCAACAGGTTATGAGCCCGGATTGACGCTTTCTCAATCCTCGAAACCTATCGATATTCGGACCTTCGTACCTGACAAGCGCCACCCGAAACCGCCTTAGTGCCTGATACCCCCTGTCTCGAACCCCTTTCTGAGCCTCAACAAACATCGCGTCAGCATCATGACTGACTCCTCCATGTACACCTGCAAGCATGGCTCGACGCCCATCCTCAGCGCCAGAAACTACCACTCATGGAAGAACAACATTACGAACCTCCTCCCTATGGACGACTCCTTCGAAATTGTCCTCGGTATGGAGCTCGCACCTGCGGGCAACACAACGGCACAGGCTCGAGACTTCCGCAAGCGGTCGCAGCGTGCCTTCGGAATGATCTTGTCATCAACTGAACCCAGCATTCGAACATTTCTCAATCGCCTCGGATATCGAGATCCGCAGAGAGCCTAGGAAGCCCTCCGCGAACGATACGATACTGCTGCATCCCAGTCTGCACGCGTCGCTACCCTTGCCCGTCTCCACTCCACCGTGATGAGGCCCGGAACGTCCGTGTCGAACTACATCTCCTGACTTTCGGATATCGCTCAGGAGCTGGAAGAGACTCCAGATGAAGTCACAGAGCGATACCTGATCATGCGCATCATCGCGACTCTTCCAGAGCAATTCGCCAACATTGTGGAAATCCTCAAGAACCGACCAATTGAAGAACAAACACTCAACTCCATCAGCACAATTCTGACCATTGAGAAGCAGCTCCTTGCGGCAACACCGACACGTGAAGCAGAATATGTTGACTGTTCTGAAGCCACAAGCAAGGCCCGATGCCTTATTCAGCTCCACAAAGACGGTACGCGTGAATCCACCGATATACTGCGATAGCACTGGCGTATTGAAGAACACCTAGTCGGGCATCTCAAATGCAAAGACGAAGCACATTGATATTCGATTTCACGACAGTCGAGAGCTTCAAGCTCAAGGTATAGTCAAATTCGCCTGCGTCTCGACTGATGTAAATTTAGCCCATATCATGACGAAGCCTGTCGCACTGGAACGTCGTCAGCGGCTTGTTGGAGGACTGGGTTTGGGCAGAGTTGAGGGCATGGGATTGAGCAAATGTTGAAGACCGCTTTGAATAGGAGTGCGGCGAGTTGGTACTCTTTTTTCCCTAGCAACTTTTCTCCCACTGACTTGTACTCCGTAGGTTTTAATGAGGCCAAGGGGGAGTTTAATTTTTCTTTTCTTGTTTTTCTTCGGGCTTACTCGCGTTCGGAGATCGCAGTAAGCGGGGGAAGTGTCGTCGTGTGTCGCACTGTATGCTTAGTCAGAGCACTGCGATACATCTAGAGCAGCGGCGCCATTCTTAGAATAGACAACCATCTCTTCTACACATCACTCCTTCTGATACTATGTTAAGAAACCCATGATTTACAATAGAAGATTAGGCTGAAAATATACAGCTCAAAATTCCTCCCTTCTCTTTCTTCTCTCTTCTCCCATCTTTATTGCGCGGCTGCTTTAGCTTCCGTGGATTGTGTGCTCTACAATCATGGTTTCCAGGTAACACCACCTCACGGCTCACCCGGTGGCTCGTTAGATAGTTCGTTGATATTCTCTCCAGGGACCTAACAGCCGGAGCGTGGATAACTCATTACCCTCCTTCCCTCGTCCTCCGCTTCCCCGCCATATCCCACTCCCTTCCCCACCATCCACCTTGTACTCCAGAATCCGCCTTCATTTCTCCGCTATGGCTGCCCAACGTAGGCTGGTTCAGGAAACAATAATGCGAGTCGCCCATGCAACCTATACTCTCCTCCCCGGGTGATCTCTAGATTCTCGCCTACAGAGCCTAAGGAACTGACCGACGATTCAAACGTATAGAAACCTCAAACGAGCGCTAGAAACATGTGATGATGGTCTTGCACCCCCCCCCTTCTCTCCCCGCCCCACCTGCCTGCACACTTCGCTCTCGCAGAATTTGCTAACGCCTCACTGTAGCATCGGATTCGGATGACACGGTAGTCGGGAACTCAAACCGAGGGCGCAAACTCAAGCACAGGGCTCGAAATGTCCACGAGAGGAAACTAGACGATGGTAGGGGAGTTAATGGATATAAAGAAGTACGTTCGTTGCGGCGGCCACCAGGTCGTGGTGAGAAGTGCTCACTGACGTCCATCTAGGAAATTGAATATTTCGGAACGCGGAGAAAGATCATCTACCGTAAAGCCAGCCGTCGCGAAAAGACCGCGATGGATTCGAACGAAGAGGATTCGCAGGGCAGCGACGTAAATGGAAGTTCGAATGAAGCCACGGACCCATACGATGGAGTTGATATCGCGGGTATGTACCTAACATCTTTGCCTTCTGGTTGTTGCGGCCTTCGTAGGGTTGGCTTACTGACGCGAAGTACTTCTTCGGGAACAGAACTTTTGGCCCCGCTCGATTCTCCCGCGGATCTTCCCTCGCATCCATCGCTTGCACACATATACACCTCACGCACGATCAATGGTCTACTACAGCAATCACTCGAGAAGATTTGTGAAGAGCAGGCATACACGGTTAAACTCAAGAATCTCTTAACGAAGTTCTTGGGTGACGACCCATTCATCAACCTGGATGAGATGGATTGGTCCGACGAGGACCACGCCGCGATGGCGCGAGAGCGAAGTGAGGCTATACTCCGTCAGTTTGGGGAGCTGGCCAGCAATGGGAATGGGTGCGGTGATGCGACAATTGGTGCAGAGACAAACTTGAATCCCGTAATGGCTATACCGAAACCCACTGAGAATGGGGTTGAGCCTGACGACGCCGAAATTACGGGAGTGGCCGACCGTTTACCAGCTTCTAATTCGCGGAATGCGGTCTCCGGATCAGACAACAAAGATACTCCACCAGCATTACAGGTCACTGTCATGGAAGACGATTACACAAGGGCTCCGAAAACCGGCAACCAAACCTCCTATGACGAAGAAATGCGTGAAGCCGGTGTACTACTAGAACCTCGAAGGATGACGACGCGTTCGGCGGGTCAGAGCAACGGCGGTTTAACCACGCCACCCTCGGAAGCCCCCAGCATCGGGATCGATCCTTTCTTTTTCCCGCTGGACTACAAGGTTGACCGGGACAATGGTCTACCGCCTGCCGAAGCTGAAGAAACGCGCCGCCTACTCTCCGCCGCTGTCCAGCGACAAGACGAATTCCTCCGCGGACTGGAGAAGGTACGCGATGGCCTGCTGCGAGCGGAGGGTATGCGTAAGAAAGTATGGGACTGGTGTAGAACCATGGAGGGAATGCGGGAGTATCATAAGCATCTCTCCGAGGTACCTAGAGACACAGACCCCCGAACGTACGATATTGACACCGGAGATGGAGTAGGCCTCAGTGATGGCGAAGACTGGTATGACATGGACGAATGGAAGTTGGAAGAGCCCCTCGAGAAGGGCAGAAAAGAGGAGGATGAGAGCGAGATCGTTACTCATGGCAAGAAGACTAGACGAAGAAACGATAGGTGAGCCGCACATTCTTTTATTTGTGTGTGCATCTTCTATTCAGGATGGTTTCTCCATTCTTTGGCTTCTGGATTTTTTGGCTACACTTTTGTCTTGATTTTTGATTTTCTGTAGCCTGTTTGGCGAAGGAGTAGGGTGTGGGAGAAAGTATTGCTTTGGTCCTGGATTCCACAGCCCTATCTGTAACAATTTGCTGCTTCACGGTGTGTAGCTCACGGAGAAGGACGGGTGTGCAGAACGGAGGTTGTGTCAGAACAAGCACGGCGATCCGCTTTTAAAGGTGTTTTTTCCTTCTCCAGAAGCTTCACCTAGTTGTACATCATGTTCACGGGCGATTTCATTTACGCTTCCAACTCGAGATCCCAAGGGCAACCACTTCCGTGGCTCGGCCATTTAAGGGTACCTGTATCATTACTGCGCGAGCACTGGTGGCTGTCCACACTTAACTACCCGGCACCCGTCGAGTAGATTGGGCGTGTAGTTAGAAAGAAACTCCCATCAGGACACATCCCCCTTCCAAACGCTACTCACAACAGTCGCAACCATGAGAACGATTAGCGTCGAAGCACCCATTCCTCCCCAAACTGTTCCTTTTCGTACTGACAAGAGTTTCCAGCATTGCCTTTGATCCTCAAGGAACCACTCGCGCCAACTTTGCCGCCGACTTTGCTGCTACCGCCCCCGACAATTCAACCACCCACAAACCAACCCTCACAACAAAGCTGTGTAGTAAATGCAACATGCGTACAATCGTTGCTGCCCGCACTGCAGGCAAAGATTGATGGTGCGACGGAGAAGTTGTAGACAACTGGGGGGGGGGGGGGGGGGGGGCCCACAAAAAAACAAACCC
>Ga0307508_10001715_pt1 | contig 24317 bp, 32 predicted proteins | sample 9_EM_MG_FD_203089 | JGI IMG/M metagenome (GOLD analysis project Ga0307508, IMG submission 203089) | Populus trichocarpa ectomycorrhiza microbial communities from riparian zone in the Pacific Northwest, United States - 9_EM | ecosystem: Host-associated > Plants > Roots > Unclassified | place... | reverse complement strand
GAGAAACCCGAATGACTGCAGTTTGCGTCGAAGATTTCTGTCAGGTTCGGATGAAAATGGCGTGTATTACCTAGTCGTTCCATTGGTAATACTAGCACCAGAACAAATTGAGATGGAAATAAACAATGGGAACCGTTGTGGCAAAATCCTTCTCTTTGCCGAGCGTTCTTCGTCATGCCGAGTGCTTCTCGCCATGCGTTCTTTGCCGTGCGGAGCGCTTCTCGCCGAGGGTTCTTCGCCTCGCCGAGAACAATTCACGATTCGCTTCGCCGGGACGCTGTCGTGCTGTGCATTGTTCGTTTCGCCGAAGATGATTCGTTTTGCGTTGAAGATGTTGGCTGAACTGGCAGTGCCTCATTAGTCATTGCAATTTGGACTGTGCCGACCGAGTTTCCCCAGAAGGCTAGTGCGTGCTAGCGTGCCCAACGCATGAATCGATCACTCATGAGCATGCAGGGACCAGCGCAGTGACGAACATGCAACTAACTATTCGGAACTAGACTACTCTACGTGAAAGGTGCTACAAAGGTGACAGATCGATCTGCCGCAGCGAATTTTATCGTCTGTTTAGATAAGGCCATGGAATGCGAGACACAAGTCTGCGGTCCGCAGTCCTCAGTCCGCAATCTACACTGCAGTGCTACTCTCCAGTATCTACCTAGTCTCGGTTGATTGCTACTCTTTGTGGTTACGCTTCTGACTATCATCATATGTACCTCGAGATTGGGCCTTTCCCTTCCCTTCCCTCCCGCTCGATCCCACAAACACGGTCTTCAGCTTAGCTCCCACCCTCAATCCCTCCCCGATATCTGGTCTTACCGCCAGCCACATAAAAACCCTCCCACCGGACAGTCTCCATAGTCTACAATTCATCCACCACCACCACCACCACCACCACCACCACCGATACACCACGCATTCAAATGGCTACATCCACACCCACAATCGTAATCCTCGGCGCCTCCTTCACTGGCATTCCGACCACGCACAAACTCCTGCGGTCGCTGCCGTCCGAGTACAAAGTCCTTCTCGTCAATCCATCCACGCGCCTCTACTGGAACATTGCCGCCCCGCGCGCCGTAGCCAAGAAGGACCAGTTCTCGGCCGACAACCTATTTCCACCAATTGCCCCGGGGTTCTCTGCCTACAGCGAGGATCGTTTCAAGTTTGTTCAGGGCAAAGCGACGGCTGTCGATGCTGCTGCGAACAGAGTCACGATCAGAACCGTGAATGACGAAGGTGTGGAGGGTGAGGAGATGGTAGTGGAGTATGCGCATCTTGTCGTGGCCACCGGGGCGGCTTCCGTGGGCGCCTGGCCGTCCAAAGCGATAGGGACTCATGTGCAGACATCGAAGGCTCTTGAAGAATGCCAGGCTAAGATCGAGGCCGCAAAGACTATTGTGTTGAGTGGTGCGGGCCCGACGGGTGTGGAGACGGCTGGCGAGATCGCGACACTGTACAAAGGGAAGGGGAAGAAGGTTGTGATTTTGTCGTCTGGTGACCGGTGTCTGCCGATGGTTAGGGAGGATGTTGGGTTGGCGGCGCAAAAGATGCTGGCGAGCCTAGGTGTGGAGGTGCGGAACGGCGTGAAGGTCACAAATGAGGTTGCGGGCGATGAGGGTTTGACGCTCACACTGTCGAATGGTGAGATCATCGTGGCGGACCTTCACATCCCGACGTACGGATTGATCCCGAATACCCATTTCCTACCGGCGGAGCTGCTGGATGAGTCCCGGAGCCTCAAGGTTTCGGCGCATATGCAAAGCACCGTTCGTGAAAACATCTGGGCGGTCGGAGATGTAGCGGGCGTCAAGCAGAAGAAGTTGACTTCCACCAAGCCCATGCTCGAGGTCGCTGTCGAGAATATCGTGGCGGCGGTTGGGGGAAAGGGCAAGGACACGTTCAAGGAATACAAGGACGAAGAGACACCGCTTGTGGTGCCTATTGGAGGTGGCTTTGCTATGGGAACGGGTATCCTCAATGGATGGAAGGTGTGGGGACTGCTAGTCTGGCTGCTCAAGGGAAGGAAGTACTTCGTCAACAATGCGAAAGGCGTCGCCCTCGGAAAGAATTATGGAAGTGGTCAGAAGGTGTAAGGCAGGACGGGCAGTGTTTGATACCTCTTTGTTAATTTTTTTTTGCAGCGAGATGAGAAGTACTTAATATCAAGTAGGAGGTAGTAATGGAATTGGTGGAAGTGCACGTTGTCGTTTACTAATCTAATCGACCATTCGGGTGAAATATAGGGTAACAGGTATGTATGACAGCTGTGCGGATATCACGGTATCATGTGTGTATTGTACGTAGCAGAAAAATGAGGTCGAATTGACACTGCATTAACCCAACACTTGTAAATACCGTATCCCCTCGATTTATTGGTATCGACACCAGAAAACAGCGAGTTAGTCCGGTGTAGAGTGTTACATCCTACCATGTCTTCCGTTTTTACTACTAGTCTAGATAGACGAGCCCCTTTTCCGGACAGTGGTTGTTTATCGGCTGGACTAGATATGTAGATATCTACGCTAAGTAAACCGTTTGTTGACGTCAGTTATGTATGTACGTAAGTACATAAGTACTTAGTTAACTCTGGTGGGGTTAACTATGTAACCACTAAATAAATAGAGTAGCAGCATTCCCCTCCATCAGCGTCATCTTCGCCACCGATAGACCACAGACTCACCTTCAGAGCATCCGTCGAAGCATCCACAATGACCTCCAAAGCCTGCTGCACCATCCCGCCGGTCGTCTCCGACACCGACAACTACAAGACCCAAGGCTCGTACACGAGGATCTCCTCCCTGCTCACCTACACTACTGGTCCGACCACCTCCAAGACCGGTGTCCTGGTGATCTACGACATCTTCGGCATGCATTTCCCGCAGACCCTCCAAGGCAGCGACATCATCGCCTCCTCGGGCCACCTCGTCGTGATGCCCGACCTCTTCGACGGCGCACCGATGGACATCGCCAACTTCCCGCCCAACACCCCCGAGAAGCAGCAAAAGCTGAAGGCGTTTTTCGGGGGCATCGCCAACCCTGGACCGATGGTGCAGAAGATCCGCAGCGAGGTGGTGCCGGCCGTCAAGGAGGCCTACCCGGGAGTGGAGAGGTGGGCGGTGGTCGGGTATTGCTGGGGCGGCAAGATCGTCACGCTGCTGAGTGCCGGCGAAGGCTTCGTTGCGAGCGCCCAGCTGCATCCGGCGATGCTGGACGCCGCCGACGCTGGAAACATTAAGATTCCTCACTTCCTCTTGGCGACGAAGGATGAAGATGAGGCGGTGGTGGAGGCGTTCAAGACCGCGTTGGAGGGCGTCGGCAAGAAGAGTCAAGTGTTCAGGTGGGAGGGAACGTTCCATGGGTTCATGGCCGCGAGGGCGAACCTCAAGGATAAGGAGAATTTGGAGTACTATGAGAAGGGATACAAGAAGCTAGTGCACTTTTTGAATGAGAGTTTGTAATTGCTTGGTGGCACTGGGCTGTCCGAGATGGGTGGAACTGATGGGTACAAGGACAAGTGGGGCGGCGAAGCTGTAGTTTAGTTACTACGTTCGACCAATGAGCAGCTGGTGAACTTTTTACTACTGTGCGTAATGTATCCAGCATGTGGCTTCCGAAAGCATGAGAATAGACACGCATCATTCCTATTCTAACCTTTTACTCGCCCGCAAGGCAAAACCCGGCCCCCAAACTGCCGCAGCGTCGTCCAGCTGGTCGTGAACAGTAAATAGCTAGCAGCCTTTCTGTTCTAAACCCACACAGAAGTTTTATATGTACGATACTTCGAAGATGTCTGCAAATACTGGGCATCAAATAGTGACGACAGCCAGTGACTACAATGCAATTCACAACAAAACACCATGCGCTTACCCATTCTCGTTCCAAGAGATCTGGTAAGAGATATATCTAGTTCTTTCTGTCCACAGCGTGTCGACTGAAATGCGTACCCAGCACTGCTCTGCTGTCGTCCGCGATAAACCACCACTGCCACCAAATTCGTACGACGGTGGTAGGGCGCTCTTTGCGTTAATCTTCTCGTAGAGTGCCTTATATGCAGTCCATGGAATGGATATGATGTGCATGTCGAGCTCTGCCGGTGAAAGATGGATGGTCATATTAGAGATTAGGAAGTAGCACGTAGCTGTGGTTAATGCGTTTATGTGAATACTAAAGCTCCTATTCTCTAGTAGTCCGTTCTACTGAAGTTGCCCATCCACATCGTAGCCCTGGCAAGAATGGACATGCCCGTCCTCCCTATGCCTCTTCATGAGGACGAGTTGTTGCAATGAGCGGCGATATAGCACAGGATATGGCTCACTCCGCGTGCCGTCTGCGTAGAGCCACGCATCGCCATCGTCAAGGATCTGCCACTTTCAAGCCGTTTTCGGTGATCACCAACCGATTCCAGCGGTCGGATATTTTAGCAACATTACAAACCCGACGAGTGCGTTACCATGGCAATAATATCCCGGCAACACTTACCAGAGATTGTGAGAGTATGAGGTTTTGTGGCTCCTGCGTCGACTGCACAGGGCAAGCGACTGGTGGATTCATAAGGATTCAGGGTTGCAGGACAAGCTGAAAGAATGTGTGAAGGATAAGCTCAAGACCAATAGCTTTACAATTCTTTCATCGATGTTAGAAGGAAGGCGAGCTGTCGAAGGAAAATCGCGAATGTTCGGAAGCACCCATGTAGATAATCAAATCCGTATCTACTCTAAACCTTCCGGTTGGAATTAACTATCATCCCAGCGGTTGGCAGAAGATGGAGAGGAGATCTATGAGGAAGAGCCGGCTTTGTTTACCGGTTAGGTGGTAGGTGACAGTAGGTGGTATGGATGAGAATCGGCACAGAAGATGCTGAAGGATCCATAACAGCAGGAGGAGTTGTGATGCATATAGCAGAACAACCAACAACTCCCCAACCTCCAAATCCAGCAACGTCTCCCGCGGATACATTGAAAATCTAAATCGCTAGTTAGTGCGCGAGCAGGCGAACAGGACAAATCAATAATTTTGGCAATCGGATAGAACTAGTTACTGTGGAGTTATTGAAGAGAATTCTTACCGCAGAGGCTTTCTGAGGTTGCACGTGGGTTTCATGACGCAGTGTTGAACCTGCAGATCCCTAGATAATCTCTTCAGCCGAGTGCTACGCAATGTGTAACGCCAAGCTCGCACACACATTTCCCCTAGTTGTGACTTGTCTTTTGGCCATAAGACCCACACACGAACCCTTGTGCGCACCACGGCCGGGAGTGGAAAACCATCCCAACCTAACGTCACAAACGAAATACCAAACAACAACAACGACCGAACGACCTCCCCGACCGAACTAACCAGTTACAATGAAGGTACGTTTGATGTTTTTGCGCTGCGTCGCGACCGAAATTACGAGGCTGTTGCGCTGGCTATGGAGAAGGGGGAGGAGCAGGAAGAGCTATGTTTGAACATGAGGGGAACTGCTGGGAAGCTAGGGAGGTGCTGGAAGGAGCAGAGGGGAAGATTTGGGATCGTCTTTGCGGAGAGGCAAAGAGGGAAATGTTCAAGCGCAGCTCCGGGCAGCAGCAGCAGCTGGATATTTGGGTGGACGTTGCTACTTAGCTTGATTGGATCTTGAAAAGCTGACTATTGGTGCGAACAGGTCGAGCAAGATTCGTTTTCCGGTATGCCTTCACTCCGCCACCAGCCGACCGCGTATATCGCTCCTACCTATCGAACATAATCTAACGAACCCCGCTGCTGTTAGGTCGCAAGATCTACCCCTCCAAGGGAAAGCTCTTTGTACGTGGTGACTCTAAGGTTTTCCGCTTCGTGAACGGAAAGTCGGAATCGCTCTTCCTGCAGCGTAAGAACCCTAGACGGATTGCCTGGACTGTTCTGTTCCGTCGCCAGCAAAAGAAGGGTGTTCACGAGGTTCGTCACTGTCACATCTCGGAGATACGCATAAGCATGGGCGACTACTAATACCCGCCACAGGAAACCACCAAGAAGCGCACCCGTCGCACCGTCAAGGCCCAGCGTGCTATCGTTGGTCTATCGCTCGATGTCATCAAGGAGAAGCGTTCGGTGCGCCCCGAGGCTCGCCAGGCTGCCCGTGCCGCCGCCATCAAGGAGGGCAAGGAAAAGAAGGCTGCCGCCGAGAGTGTCAAGAAGGCTGCGAAGGCCAAGAGCGCTGCCGGTGCTGCCCGCGGTCAGGCCCAGAAAGTGTCGAAGCAGGGTGCCAAGGGTGCTGCACCCAAGGTTGCTGCTAAAACTCGCTAAGTTCTAAAGGTTGGGCGGGTTGGAATCAGGGGGCTTCTGTGGGCGTTCTGCGATGATAATTACAAAAAATGGGAATACGTCATCGGAAAATGTATGGCCCGCGTGTGTTCGCGGCGTGACGCCCAGTGATCTTCGCTGTATAGTCGAGAGTGGTAGTTCAGTCTCTCGGGGCTCCAACTATGAATCCTCATATACGCGATTATCTGGACTGAGTGTTGTAATGCATGGGACTGCCAATGAAGCTATCGCCTCGTCTGGATATCCCCGCATCACCTTCGAAGATATCAGCTTCTGTGTGAACACAGGTAGCGGATTGAACGTAGGCATTGATAATATGGTAAGGCATTAGAGCATGAGGGGTGCACTAGGCATGGCAATGATGAATTAATGCGGATTGGACAGGTCGGTGATAAAGAAAGAGGCCCGTAAACCCCATTGCGGGTTCCCACGGTACTCCAATAATCCCAGTACCGTCTATTCGTCACCAGTATGTAGAACCTAGGCCGATGCCTTAGGCGCATCCTTCGGCGTGCTACCATCGTAGTACCTCGCCTGTTCCCTATTAGCCCTCCTTCCCACAACTTTCTTTCGGGTGCTGCAGCTTACCATCTGGATACCTGCAAGCTTATACCCACACTTCTCGTAAAAGGGCCTATTCTTCTCCGAGCAATCGAGAATGGCCTTGTAACATCCGGCGGCCTGAGCAATGGCATCCAACGTCTGAATAATCCGCAGACCCAGCTTCTTCCCCTGCTGCTCCGACGCAATAGCAATATCCTCGATGTGACCGCACGATCCGAGGTTACGGAGGCTATCCGATCCTTGAATCAGCGTTGTCACCCGGCGGGGTTGGTTGATTGGGAGGCCTACAATTTCCGCTCAACAACGAGTGATCCCACACCGACAATCTTCCCGGCGTCGTTTTCGACGCACACGACGAAGTACTCGGACGAGCGCGCCGCCATCCAGTCGTAGCGCTCCGTCCATGCTTCCTCGGTGATGTCGCCGACGGCAGTGAGAACTCGGAGGATATCGAGGAAGCCCAGGCCGTAATCGGTGCGTTCCAAGGGACGGATTTTGTAGCCGGAAGGAAGTTCCGATTGGATCGACGAGGGAATCAGGGAAGCGGAGAAGAGAGGAGAGCCCATTGTTGCCAGTGGGTGTGATCGAATTGGGTTGATGGAGTTGGTTGGTGGGATAGATGTGTCTCACCGCGCCAAAGTCCGGGATCAGGTGCTACGTTTCATTCCACTAACTGAATCCGGAATTCACTTCGGCCACTGCTATGTAGAGGACAGATACATACGGCGGTAGACTACATACAGTTTTTTTATGACTAACCCAATACCACGTATTAACGGAATGCTACGATAGCGAGTAATGATCCATGATGCGCACACGAGATTAATGGCCCCATCAGAGATGCGTTCCTGCTCTTCCACCTCACGATCACCCTAATAGGTGTAGCGATTCTCAACTTTTGCCCTGTTTGAGGCTGCAATAGCGGAATGGTCCGCTAGAGAAAATCCGACATTGTGCAAATCCCAGTCATAAATTGAGGTAAGTGGGGAGGGGAGAGAAGGGATTTATAGAGGAATCAGTACCAAAGACGAAGAGAACCTAATAGATTTCTCTCTTTCCCATCTCATACGCTGTTGTGTATTCTTGTTGGCGCTCGGGTTTTGCTTACTGAGAGGGGTGGTCCTCCGTGCATGTATTTGTTCTCGCTGACGGGGTCTTTCCCACGTGCGCATCATATTACCTATATCACTCGTAGTATTCTGTCAACACAAAAAATCTGTTGGTCACACAAAAACCGTACCTAGTGCCGTGTTAAATAGACGTAATTCTTAAGTCTTAAAATCCCCGCATCGCTATGGGACCTCCAGTGAGTTTCGCTCCGTCGGCATCACTACCTCCGCCACCCTCACACCCGCCAACGCTGTACTCTCTCGACCACACCAATACTCCGCAAACATGGACTCCGATTCTCACCTCCTGCTTTCCTTACAAGCCATCCAGCTTCCTCGCCTCGCTCCAGCAGATGTTCGAACACCCTGAACACAACACGTCCTGGATCTTGCGATCCGACACGCTCACGCCCGCCGAGTCTCTCCAGCCACGCTCCATCGCCGTCCCCACCTTTACCACGACGCGTACGCTCCTCCGCCGCTTCGTTCCGCGCAATCCCAGCCGTGATGCGCCCGCACTCCAATCCTGCCATTTCCTCACCCATACCTCCCTCTCCGGCGAGATCCGCGAATTCGTCGTGGGTCTCAACCACTGCGACACGGCCGAGGACACGCCGTACTACCTGCCCAAGGTGCGGGGAGTGGCATGGCTGCTCTTTCCCGAAGAGGGGGAGCGGGGTTACCGCGTCTCCTTGTTGTATAGCCATTTCCCTATTGCTATTGGAAGTGTTGTGAACTCTACGAGGCTGGAACGGACTGCGTATCATTTACTCAGTCGCGCGATCAAGTTGGCGGGAGGAATAGAATCTGGATACGAAAAACGCGTCCACCACGACCTGGTGATACCCCGCGAGGAGTTTCAAGACCGCTACCTTACTCTACGAGCCAAGCACGCCACGCGCCTCGTCGAAGGATGGAGAGAGAAGACCGATCCCAAGAAACACGTGTTTGAAGATATCCTCATCGCGACATTCTTGATCTGTCTATGGGAGAGAACGTACCTAGGCGAAGGGAAGGCGAAGTGGACGGGATTTGTGGACATCGGATGTGGCAACGGCGTGCTGGTTGATGTCCTCGTCCGCGAGGGATGGAGTGGCAGCGGGTTCGACGCGAGAGCGAGGAAGAGCTGGGCTGGGTTTGAGCCGAGGACGAGGGAGAGACTACAAGAGATGGTGTTGGTGCCGTATCTATTAGACGATGGCGTGGAGATAAGGGAAGGGGAACATGACGGACGGTTTGACGAAGGCACATTTATCATCTCCAATCACGCGGACGAACTGACGGCGTGGACACCGATTCTTGCGGCGGCGAGTAATTGCTCATTCATTGTCATCCCCTGTTGTTCACATGATCTTTCCGGCGCGATGAAGCGGTTTCCGCCACCGAAAGACCTGCAGAGTGAGCAGAACGGGAATCTGAGATTGAATATGAACATCTCCAAGAGTACGTATGCCAGTCTATGCGCATACGTGGAGAGGATTGCACAGGACTGCGGATGGGTTGTTGAGCGGGAGGTGCTCAGGATACCGAGTACGAGAAACGTCGCTGTCATTGGCAGGAAAAGGATGGACGGTGTCCAGGTGGATGTGGCGGCGGTTGTTAGGAGGGAGGGAGGTGCTACTGGTTGGAGACAAAGGATCGAAGCATTGAGGCAAAAGGAGAGCATCGGGCATTAGATCCAGTATCTGTATTCGTATATGTAACAACACCTGAACGCCGTGAATCTATATCATGTGTGCCTGGCCCTGTAGACTGGAACCACCTAAGGCGCCGCAGGCACAGCTGGCGTGTCAATGAAGACGATCAGAATGAATCTCGCGTCTATCAATCCACATTAGCTCTCACTCCCTCAACCCCCCCTTCTCCCTCACAGAGAGCAAACCCACCAGGCACAACAACCAGCTCCCTCTTCCTCGTCCTAAACCTCAAGAGCCGCACATCATCCCTGACAGTCTCGGCCTCTGCGCCCGGTTCCCTCCTATCCTTCTCGACGACGACGCCGCCCATAACGCCGCCATCGATCCCCTCCAGCGTGGCGGCGAGCTCCTCGGACGCCTGTACGTATTTGTACACGGCGGCGGCATACTCCTGGCTCGTGGTGCTTGCGCTGCGCGAGAGCGGGCCCGTCGACCGGATTATCGCGCCAGTGTCGCGCGCCAGCACCAGCAGCGAGTCGACCGATGGCTTGTTGGAAAGCCGCGTCAGGAGTGTCGTGAGCTCGTTTTCGGTCTACCCCGGAGATGTCAGTTGCAGGTGAGTGCGGAGAAGAGGAGAGAGAGGTACGATGTTGGGTGGGAGCGCGTTGGTCGTCATTGCGGCTTGTTGTGGTGAGTACGTTGGATGGTGGGGGGCAAAAAGGTGGGCCACTGCACAGGGGTGTGGGGAGGTAAGCGAGTGAGAGAGGCAGAATGGAACAATGACGATCGAATGTAGCTACCAGCTCACTCGGGCCAAATTCGTAGTGTTTGGAAGGACGCGGCGTTGCCTGCTTCTTCCTGAATTCTCTGAGATCGGGTTGTGGCCTTCTGGTACCGTAAGTTAGGCCTCCGTGAGATCCACAAATCACATGTTCCAACATTGTTATGCATACCAGGCAGCTACCCAGCTCAAGCACACCATTCAAGGGCATCCTCCTTTGTTGCACACCTCGGATTCACAGCAGACTACCGCTCGAGATGCCAGAGGCTTTTGCTGCTAGATCATTGCAACCTAGAGCTACCTTTCCCCTCGGACAATCCGATAGAGCAAAGGTCTGCAATGCCCGCACTTTCACTAAAATGATACTTTTGCTCAATCTGATACATGTATCGGTAGTTCCTTTCATCGAATGATCCGTGAACCCCCACGCGGGATATGGGTCGAACTCTTTACAATAATTCCTAGCCTCTCTTTTATGAAGATATCGATTAGCCGTTTGTGTACCTCTCGCCACGGCTGGAAGGAGAATCATCGATCTTCTCCAAAGTCTGTGGACTGGCTCGAAGAGGTGGTGAGGCTAGTTTAACCGTCCGCAAAGCACGAGCAGCAATAAGTGAAGCAGATCAGACTCGGCGGGGGAGGGGGGATATTGACAGGTATGGGCCGTGGATAGTCCTAGGACGACAGCGCTGCAACCATCAGATAATCCATTCACCCACTCGCCCATACCAAGGGTATACGAACCCACCAGCCCGGTTCAGTGGCAATCTTCCCATATGTATGCAGCATCCCAGGCTCGGTGCCGTCAATCTCCAGTCCCAAATCTGTAACTATACATGTACAGTCTGACTATGTACTCCCTGGATTCCAACAGCCTACGGGGCTTAGCTATCGCAGACAATCCGTGGAGGACTCGAGTGACGCACAATGAACCTCATGTTTTGGCCATCGGAAACCGCACCACCGAACGTAAGCGCCGTGGCGTATCGAGAGGGATCTCCAACTAACGGAAGGTGGCTGCTAGTACTCCACCGCTCTGCGGTTGCTACCGGGCGTAAATCGAAGTATGTAGGTGGGCGCGTGATCGACGGGCTGCGGGTCTTGGGACTGGACTTGGACTGGGAGCGACGGTTCGTTCACACGGTTGACGAAGGGACCGGATCACGAAGCAATGGAAGTTGAGGGCTGGTCTTCTGCTGGGATCGGGCACGGCCGCCAGGGAGTAGTGTAGCATTGCCACCTGGCAGGCTGGCGTCCTGGTGGCGGCGGGGGATGGGAGGTGCGGTGTGGCGGGCTTTGAGGCTTGTTGTGGCTGCGTGGCATCTTCCATCGTTGGACTCGGGTGCGGCACATATGTCCGTGTTTGCTTTCTTTTTCTCTAGACTCCTTATATACCTGCCGGCCCTGGTAAAGGCGGAGTGCTATTGCCACAACTAGTATAACTAGACCGTGTAGAGAGCGGAAAAACACCCCGATCACGTTGTCGAACTAGCATCCCTCGGGCTCCTGCCTCGAGAGTGCCGGTAGAGTACGTAGATATCTACGCTCTACTCCAAATAGCAGGACAAGATATCGTCTACATACATACATACCCCATCCTTTTCGCTCACTTCCGTTGCGTCTGCTTTTATTCGCTCGCGCACTTTTCTCCATTCTTTCGTACATACCAGTCCCGTCGCCCTGCACGCGGCCCAATCAATATCCGTCCGGAAACCGCTCGTACATAAAACCGTTGAGCCGTGCGTGGTGGGTGCGTTCGTTTCGTGTGTCTCGTGTCCTGCACCGTGATTCCGGTCAAGAGACGCAGTTGCAGGGAACCGGATTCTGGGGAATCCGTCGTTATCGAGAAAAGAAAACAAAGGGGAAAAAAAACGATAACTGATTGCGGAATCCGACAGGGTTGTGGAGCGAGCCCGGTTGTGGAAAAGACAAGCAGGAAATAATCGATCGGAAGTGGGAGAGAAGGCCGGTTGCACAGGATGCTGATTGGGGCGTCCGACAAAGTGCCTCAACGAAGGCATGACGGTGGGGGACTGGGAGGCAGCAATCGGCGTCATGGAGCGTCACAGCAGCTCGTAAGCCGGTGCGCTACTGCGACATCTGTTTCCGCCTCGCGCCGCCCGCGTCCATATGATCCCCATCTGCCCAGCACCGCTGTCTCGCAGTCTCCGTCTGCTTTTGTCGTGACTGGCGGGACTTGTTCTTGTTCCTCTCCCTTTTTTTCCCCTTCCCCTTCTCCTTCTCCCCCTCCGACTCTTGCTCTTAAATCTTCTTCCATACCTCCCTCGGATATCTTTGATCCAAATCCGTCAGGTGTAACGTCGAACGAAGACCGAGGTAGCGCTTCTTCCCTCTACCTCTCCTCACCGCTCTCCTCTCCGCGACTCCTCGTCAAGGTCGCTACGCTTGCGTTGCTTGTGCTAGGCATCGGCGTCTGCTTTTTCGATCTCGATCACTGCGGTACAAGTGGTGGTGGTGGTGGTGGTTTTGTGTACCCACGACGGATAAGACCTCTACAACCACAACCAACCAGTCGTTGGGTTAAACCGAGAGAGATATTCAGCAGCAGTGGTTGTTGTAAAGCGATACCCACTTATCTACCGCAGATTGAAACGGGGGAAGCAGCTATGGCGCCCATCGACCCCAACGCTTTGATAGCGAGGGCGGAGGCCATCTCGAAGGAATTCGAGTATGGCGCTGAGGATGTGCGCAAGGGCGTCAAGGAGTTTTTGCGGTTGATGGGTGGGTGTTCCTAAGTCCGCGCAATCCTGGGGGAGAACATACTGACGATTGCGGATGTCTCTAGACGTTGGCCTTCAGAACGATGGCGAGGCGATGACCATGATTCCCACATACGTCACTAGTGTCCCGAACGGAACTGAAAAGGTCTGCACCGAACACCGAGAATAGCAACGTGGTTCCATTGCTTATCAGTATGTAGGGCGTGTACCTGGCGGTCGATCTCGGAGGAACCAACTTCCGTGTCTGCTCGGTAAACCTGAGTGGTGATTCCAAATTCACCCTCACACAATCCAAGGCGGCGATCCCAAAATGGATGATGACCTCGGACTCGCACACGCTCTTCTCGTTCCTCGCCCAGCAGGTAAAGCTGTTCGTTGAGGAGCACCACGGAGACCACTTCGCGGAAACCCCAGACCATCATCTCCAGCTCGGTTTTACTTTCTCTTTTCCCGTCGACCAGAGGGCCGTGAACAAGGGCTACCTGATTCGCTGGACCAAAGGTTTTGATATCGCGGATGCGATCGGAAAGGATGTCTGCGAGCTACTTCAGAAGGAAATCGATGTTCTCGGCATACCCGTCACCGTTGCGGCGTTGGTGAACGACACCGTCGGCACTCTCATGGCGCGTTCGTACACTTCGCCCGGGAAGACGGGTACCCTGTTGGGTGCAATCTTCGGAACCGGAACGAACGGAGCATACCTCGAGAAGCTTAGCAAGATCACCAAAATGGCGAAGCCTGATTCGGGCTTCGGAGAGTACGACAAATCCACTGGTGAAATGGTGGTAAACATCGAATGGGGCTCTTTTGACAACTCGTTGGCGGTTCTACCTGATACCCCCTACGATAGGCAGCTGGACAAGAACTCTGTCAACCCTGGTATCCAGATGCTCGAGAAGCGCATATCGGGCATGTTCCTGGGGGAGATCCTAAGAAACGCGATTCTTGGTCTTAAGCAGGATGTGGACTTGTTCTCAACGGCTGAGATCAAGGAGGATGCTGCCCTCAACACGCCTTGGAGCGTGGATACCAGTGTGCTCTCGTACATCGAAGCCGACGACTCGGAGGACCTGACCAAAGCGAAGTCTGTACTCGAGGAGCAATTAGGCGTCCCTGCCGCACACGTGTCCACGGAAGAGGCGCGTGCCGTGAAGATCCTCGCCCACGCTATCGGAAAGCGATCCGCGCGCCTCTCCGCAGTCCCAATCGCCGCTGTCCTCGTCGCCACCGGAAAGGTGAAACAATCGGAGCCGCTCGTGCCGATGCAGAGCTTATCTCTCCTGGAACAGGTGATCCGGGCGATTAAGAGCATCTTCATAGGCCAACCACCGGTTGTCGACGTCCCTGCCACCGGCACCACAGTCAAGAGCGACAAGGACGCAGCGACGGCCAAGGAGGAACTTGAAGTCATTGATATCGGTGTGGATGGGAGCGTCGTCGAGTTCTACCCTGGTTTCGAGGGCTTTGTGCGTGAAGCATTGCGCGAAGTTCCAGAAGTGGGAGCTGACAACGAGAGGAGAATTAGAATGGGTGTTGCTAAGGACGGAAGCGGTGTTGGCGCTGCATTGATTGCATTGGTTGCAGCGAAGATGGCGGGTATCCCTGCTGCTGTGTCTGCAGTCGAGCTGTAAGTTGGCGTCACAGCTTGTCACATGCGCGATCCGGCCTCGTTCCATTCTTCCGTGCTCATTTCACTTGCTCCTGGCGTCATGATGATTGTGTTGATACTTCTCTTCTTCTTACTTGGTTCGCATCGCATGCAGAAGGGGATGGGATTCGTACTCTACTGGATTGGCTTGTGGCTGAGCCGCTTTCCTTTGCCGTGGTTTTTGGTCTTTGGTCTGAACATGTGTGCTCTACTTGTGCGGTCAGCTGGAGGCAGCAGTGACTGTGACGATGGTATATATAGGAATATATCACCTTTGAATACTTTTCGCCATGATCACTACAACACGTTCATGCGCCGCGGGCTGCCCTCGGTATGTTGGCGTAAACGGGACCTGAGGTGCGCAACTCTTTCGCTCGCTCCGGCCGCCATAACCCATCTAGATCGAGCATAGACCAGATCACATACGGTACACGGCATGTAGTTGTATATGAAATGCAAGTATCTCGAGGTTCACGACTCCAGAACACCACTCAACACCTCCGATCCGGGAGGGTGTGTATCAAAGCTGGACCGGCGTTGACTCTTACGGCATAAGGCAGCCACACTTCGGGTTTGGTATGTACTAGGTATCTCCCCGATAACGTGCCGTGATGTTGGCACATATGTACAAAAATACAAATGAACTCACCCAATATTCGAAGGTGTGAGGACTGCTAATTGACCAGCTGCCACGATCTTGACACCACCCGCACCCATCTTCGAATCCCTGGGTGTGCTAGTATATGGGAAGGGGCCGATTTGGACGATGTAGAGGGGTGTGTTGAGGGACTCGGACGGGATGTCAGTTGTTTCCATGAAGGCGCCACGCATGTCTATCAAACTTTTCTTTGTCAAACCGCAAGTCCACTGGTCTACTGCATGCCTACCCACTCTGGAACGATTACCAAAGCCTACTACTATATCCGTTTATATTCCATTGAGTCACTGTTCATCGCTCGCCCGGGTCGATTGTGAGGCGTGCGGCATATCACGGGCAACAACTACAAGCTACATATGATTCAGTATATTTGGGTGGGTAACCCTCAGCGTTCTCTGTAAGGGTATCCGTGGTGATCGGTAGGTGTGAGATTGCTTTCAAGGAAAGGAAAATTGACGGAGGATACATCCCCTCAATAACGGCACGTGGCTACTAAGTGCGGTTTTTCTGACCTAAAGGTCACAACAGTAGATACTGTATAGTTTAAGGGGGGGGGGGGTAAAAAAAAGATTCCCGCTGGACGCATATTGCTATCGTACCAGGACATGAAAAACAATTTTGACAGTGTTCATACTATATCCTACCATTTTGTCCATGATTGATAGCACCACCACAATTTTTTATCCCTCGACTAAACAGTACTCATTTGGATGGAGTGACACAAGTGGCCACTTCACATGCTAGTGAGTTTCGGAATTCTTGGCAGCATCATCTTCTTTGGGAAGGGTCTCATCTTGATCTGACTCCCTGTCACTTCCATTTCAACAACTCACTTCTTCCTTACCCAACCATTACTACCTTTTCCACCCTGATCTGACTTTACTCCTCCCTGTCACTTCCATTTCAACAACTCTCTTCCTCCTAACCCAACTCCTTGATCTGACCTTACTCCTTTCTGTCCAGGTTATTTCAGCACTCATCCTCTCAAAATAACACCACTACCATTCTCTTCACCAACTCTCTATCCCATCAGTACCACCAATACCTCCAATCACATCTTCCTAAGTACTAACATCACCACTGCTCTGATCTTCTTTCATCATACAACCACCCACCACTATCACACCACTTTTACCTTCAACAGATTATCCTTGTTCCTCACTTCAAAGTAAGTTTAACTGCAAACTCTCACTGATTTTTTAAACTCTTTCCCTTACATCTATTATTCCCCCCAACTCCCCCCACCCATCAAAACACCCCCCCCCCCCCCCCCCCCCCCCTCCAGAAGGGGGAAGGAAAAGAAAAAAGCAAAATACAAATAACAGACCACAAACCACTGTTGAGATCATGTGAATGGCAGGATGTGAATGTGTCTACTTGCTTTGTCGCCACATTCGGTTGACTAATCGGTGAGCGAAGGCAGATGGCACTACCGGAGGACGCGTCGCCGGCAGCCGAGAAGTTTGACGAATCTGAACCGGAACCGGAATCAGACCAAGACGATAACAGTGGTTACAAATCTGCTGAGGGTATTGCTAATCCTCACTTCCACAACCGCACTGTCGGGGATCTAGTTGGTAAGTACTCGAAACAAACAAATAAGCAGTTACTAACTTTTCGCTTGCGCAGAGATGATGAGAGGTCCAAACTTAGACCTCAGCCCAAGCTACCAGAGAGATGTCGTGTGGGCCTCCGAGCGCATGAGCAAGCTCATTGACTCGTTACTGTGTAACTACTACGTCCCGCCCCTGATCTTCAACGTCATCGAGGTTGCCGTTGACCAGAACGGCGCTAAGATGTACCTGAGGAGGTCCATTGACGGCAAGCAACGCCTATGTTCCATACGGGATTTTGTCGCCGGCAAGATCCCATGCCACGACGCCAACGGCAAGAATTGGTGGTTTTGCGCCAACCCAGAGGCGAAGCCTGGGGCGATAAGGAAGATCCTTCCTGCGGTCGAGAAGAGGAAGTTTCTGCAGACGGGGATTGTATGCGTCGAATACAGTGCACTCGAACAGCATCAGGAGGAGGATCTCTTTTCACGCGTCCAGCTGGGAGTCCCTCTGACCCCGGCCGAGAAGCTTCGTGCTAGTTCTGGTGCTTGGCAGGATTTCGCCATCGAGCTCGGAGCGGAGTTCAACCAGCTTATAGATATAGTGGTCGACGATCGTCGTGCCCGTGGCTTCCAGCTTATCCTACAGGTCTGCAAACAGCTGTTGAAAGGAGACGCAAACGACTTTGAGCCGAAGTACTGTGCCGGTGCTGCTTCGTTGAAGGGTTTCTGCTCGGATACCACCTTCTTGACCGACGAATTCAAGGACAACGCCAGGTCAGTCTTTCGCCGTTACTGGGAAGTGCAGCAGAAATTCCCAGAAACCTTCAAGAATCAGAACTACGGCCATGCAACGAAATTCTCGCCCGTCGAGTTTGTTGGTGTTGCTGTTCTGATCCACCGCTTCCCGAACCGCAACGCACGCCTCCTCTCCGGAGATATCCTCGAATTACGACGCGCGCTCCGCAGCAAGAGACAAGATTTGCGTGGCAATACCGATACCTGGCGCGCACTCGTGGAATCCATTCTTTCGATCGAGGAATCTCGCGGAGCTGTGGAACTATTCACTCCCAATCGTATCTTCGGCTCCGCTGAACAGGGCGCAATCAGCTTCGCTCCGGCCCCTCCCGTTGTCGGCTCCAGTATTGCCGCCATCAGCGCGACTGGCGCTGCCCCCTCCGCCTCGCAACGCGCCCGCCCCCCGAACAAAAACCAGACGGAGAGCACCCCAGTCTCTGCCCCCCGCCCCGCAGTCCCTGTCCGCACCCCAGCCTCCATCCGCCCAGCAGTCTCTGTCCGCGCCCCAGTCTCTGTCCGCCCCGCAGTCTCTGTTCGCCCCGCAGTCTCTGCCCGCACCTCACAAGCTCAACCGCAGTCTACGGCTTCTTCTCGTAGGCGCGCCTTGCGAGAAGAACAGAAACAGAAGCTGCAGCGACTGCAGCAGGAACATCGGCAGGATCTTCAGCAGCAACATGCTTCACAAGCCCCACAGCAGCAGCCTCTACAGGCTCAGTGGCAAGCTCAACAGCAGCTGCAAGTTCAGCAGCTGCAGGCTCAGCAACAGCGAGCTCAGAAGCAGCAAGCGCAGCCGTGGCAGGCGCAGCTACAGGCTCAGCAGCAGCTGGCCCAGCAGCAGCAGTGGCCAGCGGCTCACGCATTCTACGAGTCAGCGAGTCAGGAGCAAGACAGATACGCCTACAACAACGCTGACGCTCGTAACCAGCACGAATCCCGTTACCATCTGGCTCAAACCAGCAACCATAAACGCGCCCGTCCCGAGAAGGAAGGTTGGGAGAATGAGCAGCGTACTCCGATCAAGAAGGAGAAGCACTAAACAGGGGGGGGGTTCGGAGGACTAATGGGTTTGTTCGGTTGCTTTTCTCTAGACTCCTTGTCTTTTTCAACCCATGATTCGATTTGCATTGGCCTAGGAAAGTAGGGAGGCTTTTTTCCATTTCTTTTTCAGTATACTGCTTTCGGATTTTTTCTTTCTCTTCCATGATACAAGGCACGGGCATAGCGAGCGAATCCTGCGCACTTTGGGGTGGTGTTTACGTTGGTTTTTTTTTTACCTTGAACTTTGCGGCGAAATTTTTTCCTGTGGATTTTTCTTTGTTTGATTGTTTGATGGCAGCCATCTGTTTCCTTTTTTAGTAGCAGTAGTACATAGTAGTGGGAGTAGCAGGAGTAGTAGTATTTCTAGAAGTAGTAGTAAGGAGTAAGGAACAGGAGGGGCGGGCGGGGAGTTTTGATTGAGGGCGGTGATCGGATTTGGTGCCGAAGGGAGAGGTACCTAGATAGCGCTCCGAAGGGGTGAGTGTGAATAAAGACCTACTACCCTCCCCCCACGGTTTCATGATTTGAGAAGATTCCGAGCGGGGACCATACGGATTCCAAGAAACCCCGAAAGGGGCTATATGCGCTTCAGGTGTCGGTGTTTCTCACCACACTACCCATACTCATGAGCATCAAACTCTCGGAATTTCTTCAGCTTCCCAGCACGACGCAGCACCTCCAACGCAAAACCCCTCTGGTTGAGCTTTCATCTGTCAACCCAGGACAGTGGGGAGTTTTACACATGGCATCCAATAGAATCCGACGTCCCAGTCAGGGTGGATTCTGCTTCCGATTCGAAGGCATGCACGTATCTACGTCAAGGCGTCGCCCGACGCAAGCCACAGCTATGTATGCGCGCGAGGCATCACATCTCCTCTCTGCAGCTGCCGTTTCCCAATACATAGCAAGCGGGAGTTTCAGGACTTCTCCCGCCGGGGGGGGGATAGATGTTGTGATGCCGAGTGATCCAGCCCCCCCAGTCGCCGCCGAGCCGAGTCCACCGCACCGTCCCGTCCCGGCTCGCCACATCATCGCGCCCCCCCCCCCAACCGAACCTGGGACAATGCGGTAATGATCTCCAGCTTTCTAGCCATTTTACCGCTGTACCTACCTACCCTACCTCTCCGAGCGGAGTAGAGTAGAGTAGAATAGAGTAGATAGAGCGGAGTTGAGCAGGGTGGGCAGGGCGGGGGGTAGAGTACATACCTGGGGTGTGTACATATACGTACGCACGTACGTATGTGTAGAAGCGCAGTTGCCCCGAGGGGGTATATTCTACTATATTCTAGTTATTCCCCACCCCCTTTCCCCTTGGGGGGGGGGGGGAGGGAAAGGGCGCGCGGACCCGTTCGAAAGGGAGCCAGTACTAAGGGGGGGGGGGGTAACTTGTTTACGCCGCAGCCAGAAATCAAACCCAGAAATCTCGAATGCATAAATACAATGTAGTTACCTTTTTTTCAAAAAAAAAAAAAAAAAAAAAAAGAAAGGTACATACATATGTATGTAATCCATTCTCGACTAGCACCAATACGACACGACACGATACGATACGATACGATAATACATATGCACTCATATATCATGGGCTAGAACACATGTCTTAAGTAGGCATAGATAGACTAGAAGTAAAATCGTCCCACTTGCACGGATAGCTGCTTGACTACAGAACGAGATAATCAGATCCCGACTGGACCCAGAACGGACAAGTAGTTACGTTTGGCCCCATCCACACATAACATTCGCCTTCGTATCTCTCCCCGCCCGGTAACCGAACCCCACCGCCATCTCAAGCATATATGGACAAAAGATTATACATCGGGAATCGTTGCTCGGGAATCGTTACTCAGGGGGGAGGGGGGGCTGAGGAGAGGCTCTGTTGCTTTTTTTTTTATACCTTGTGTATTTTTTTTTGAGAGAGCTCGACACAGCAACAGCAAACAGACCAAAAAGGTGAGCGAGAAGTTTTTAAAAACTCAAAACCTCAAAAATGAAGCCCTCAAAAAAAAACCCAAAAAAACAAAATGAAGCCAATCCGGATTTTTTTTAATAAAAAAAAACAGGTATAAAGTGCTGCAAAATTACTGAGAAGAAGATGGTTCAGTGAGGAAGTGATTGGCCTCGTCGCATGCCCCCCCCCCCCCCAATCCCCCATCCCGCCCAAGTTCTGTGGAGAAAAAAGAAGTAGTGGTAGATGTAGTGTTGAGGGGAAAAGATGAAGCCCACGTAGCTCAAGCTGTGTTGGAACATACCAGACACGAAAAAAAAGAGTACAACAAAATTCACATGCTAGCGGCAGGTATATGCGTCCGAGAAAGCAAAAAGAGAGGAAAAAAAGACATCCAGAAAAGACGACCAATTCAGACATCCATCAAGTCAATCGGAACACAGGACAAGTAGCCAAATTCCTAGGAGCAAAAAAGAAGAGAGGAAAATTGCTAGAAAAAAACAGAACTCCACCGTCCATCGCCGTTTCTTTCCAAAGCTCCAATTAAATTTGGACGATGCAAATCCATCCCCCGACAGAACCTCGCATCATGCATAGCAACAAAAAAAAAAGTCGGTATTCCATATCTGGGAGAACGTTCGGATAGAAATACCTTTTGAGCGCTCCGACACAGGCAGAAGAAACAGCGTCAAGACATACTGCGATGACACGAAGGGAAATTTTGAATCGCAATGCACGCTTACTGTGTGATCATCTCGGAGGTCGGCAGTCACGCGTTCTGAGTGGGGTGCCCCGGATGCTGTGGCATGTAACCACCCGCCCGAACTTGTGCCTGTTGCTGGATGTACTGTTGATAGGCTTGGGCTTGTGCGTGAGCCTGGGCCTGAGCCTGAGCCTGTTGCGCTTGGACGGAAGCCTGAGCCTCCGGCATGCTCATGTACGGCGGCGGCACACCACCGGGGCCTACTGGAATTCCAACGGGTCTAGCACCTCCGGGTGGCTGCTGCTGTGGCAGCTGTGCGTGAGGGGGCTCCTCCGGAGATTCGACTCTGCGCCGGCCATCAGCGAGGGATATTCACGCCGCTGGAGATAGGGAATAAGTCGGTCACTCACGCATCTTGTTCCGGAACACCATTGTCGGTGCTATGTGGTTCGGGAGCGTTCAAGCAAGCCTTGGAAGAGTCAATTGATGCACGCGGAAAAAATAAATAAAAAAAATACACGCCGAGCGAGCGGGAACGAGGGAACTGCGGAAGCACACCTGGATCAAGTTCTTTCCTTCGGCCTTCGTGACGAGAGGCTGGAGTTTCGGTGTCGTGAAGGTGTAGACGAGTCCGGTTTCGGAGACTACGAGCAGAAGCACTTGAGTTCCAGTGAGAACCGACAACTCGTACGCCTATTGGGAGGAGGTTCGAGACACGCGTCAGTCCATCGAACGCTCACACGCATGCCCACAGCGCAAGCGCGACAACCGACAAATGGGATGCCGAGTAGCAGGTTGGTTACTATCGGCAGGCGACGAACCTTCTTCATGATGCCGGCCTTTCTCTTTGAGAACGTGATGTGGCGACGGGACTTGTCCTGGATGAACTTGATCTCGATTTTCCTTCGCTCGCGGCCCGGCTTCGAGTCCTCATCGTCGTCATCGTCATCGCCGGTGCTGGGACGCGGACGCTTGCGAGAGCTGTCGGCGGCGGAGCCTGAGACTCCGGACTGAGAATTAGGTACGCCATTGCCGGCGGCCAGAGTGGAAGCGGCGTCTGCGGCGGTTTCATCCTGTGGAGGGGAGTTGTTGTGTTCCGCCATTATATTCTTGTTGACTTTTGCCTGGATTTGGCAATGAGATTATCAGTATGGATGAGCGAACAACGGGGCGGCCGGACTGAGAGTAAGGCTCGAACGACGAGGGCGATGAAAGCGGAAGTGACTACGGTCGAAGTGAACGAAAAGGAAAAAGGGTTCTTGGTTTGGCGCCCTTTTTTGAGGAAGCGTGAAGCGGGCAGATTGGGGGTAGGGGGGGGGGGGGTGGAGCGAGGGGGTGATGAGTGGTGTGCAGAGGGGAGCAGGGGGTCGAGAGCGGTATAGGGGCGAAGATGGGAGGAGCGAATTACCTTGTAGGGCGAATGAGTTGCTCGAAGTGGAAGTGGGTTGTAAGCGTGAAAATAGTTGGCGAGAAGGAGTATTGGGAGGTGAGGATGGAGCAGGATGAAGAGGGAGAAGAAAGGGAGGAAGAGGAAAGGGGTGAGCTGTTCTAGGACAGGCAGAGGCCGGTTCAGGCAAGGGGGGAATTTTATTTTATTTTCGAGGGTGGGAGGGAAAGGAAAGGAAGGAAGGGACCTGGTTGGTCGGCTGGCATGTGGCAGGGGGGGGGGGGGGGTCTTGGTACGGTTCGGGGTGCAGGAAGGAGGTTGGGGTGGATAAGTGGCCGTGTACTGTAGGCTACGCTGCTGCGGCGTGGGGCTGGGGCCGGGATGAGTCGTACATAGTTGGGGGTTTGTTGTTGGGGGGGGGGGGTTAGTGGTGGTGGTGGTGGTGGTGGTGGTGGTGGTTGGGGTCGATTAGGCACGCAGAACGAGCGAGCGAGCGAGCGTTAAGCGGACCGCCGACCGGGGGGGGGGTGGTGGAATACAGCACGGTTAGATATATGTTTGAAGATCAGTGCAACCAATTACGCAAGCATGGAGCATCATCCATAGGAGGGAGAAGAGAAGAAGAGGAAGAAGAAGAAGAGGAAGAAGAAGAAGAAGAAGAAGAAGAAGGAGAAGAAGGAGACGAAGAGGAAAAAAAGAGCATCTCTCTGGCTGTGGCTGGAGAGTAGAATTAATTACACTCCCGCTCCGGGTTGTGGTGATGGAGGCTCAATCTCAATATGCGGCCATCCCGTGGAGAGCAAAGCACCGGCTCCAAGCGAACACCGTCGAGATCTGTGTACCGATTCGGGCAAGCCAAACAGAGAAGCGTTCGCAAGGCCAAAGGCGGATGCCAAATATAATCAAATATCTTTTTCGGCCTCGCTGCATCTTTCTCTGCGGCGATACGGCGCGGACTGTCTCCATCTTTCTCCACAGCAGCGTCGGGTCCGGTGGAGGGTCGGTCGCCGTGGTCCTTCCCTCTTGTCTGATCCGACTCAACGTTTCGTCCGTTGCAAAGCCACCGCTAGCACGCGCACCGCGGGATGTAGCGGTTCTCGCGGGTGTGAGCATTCTTGCACGTACCTAGCGCAGGGGAGATTATGCATCTGCATGGGTTCTCTGTGCGGAAAATACAGATGTCCGAACTGGGGGGGGGGGGGTCTCCACGGTTGGGGGGAAGTCTCCACGGTTGAAGGAAGCTGGAACCTTCGCGGCGGAGTGCACGGGCAGGTAGAGTTTCGTGTCGCCACCGAAAGAGGAAAGGGGGGTGACTCGGGCAGAAAGCGGGGGCGGCTACCTTCCCGTCACGACGGCCATGGGAATCTGCGGATGGGAATCAGCTAGACGTAGTCACGGCCGTGAGGACGCAGACAGGAAAGCTCGCGCCGAGAAGAAGAGGACCAGCGGCTGACGGAACGGGACGAGGACCAGC
>Ga0307508_10001714_pt1 | contig 24324 bp, 31 predicted proteins | sample 9_EM_MG_FD_203089 | JGI IMG/M metagenome (GOLD analysis project Ga0307508, IMG submission 203089) | Populus trichocarpa ectomycorrhiza microbial communities from riparian zone in the Pacific Northwest, United States - 9_EM | ecosystem: Host-associated > Plants > Roots > Unclassified | place... | reverse complement strand
GGGCGGATCGTACGTACACGTGAATGCAGATCTTTCTTTTGCTCGCCGCGGCCGAAGGTCCGGCGTGGAAACTGGCTATCACACTGGAGAACTCCCAAAAAAAGGCTTTGATTTTCGCAGCCCCCCTCCCCCCCCAACCAACAGCGGGTGTGCACTGCTGCTACAATTACAATCGAATCCCCTCGTGCTCATCCGCTTCGTGTATACATAGACCGTCATCCCTCATCCCTCATCCCACAGCCCGTCGCTCCACATGTAACCTGACTTGACCGAGAAGCGAAGCAAAAAATAAAATGAAACCCCAGGGAAAAACAGGTAGAAAAATCCTAACCCAAGAGCCGGTGGAAATAACTCAAAATATGGTTGCCCGGATAGATGAGATCGAATCGAGTCAGAAACGAATGACGAAAATGGGCCCCGGCAAAAAAGCAAAAGACCCCAGGTATAGGCGTACACCGAGCGACCGAAAAAAAACCCCCATGCTGATGGCAACTCGCAAAAGAAACCCGTAAAGAAAGCAGATCCCCACCGGAACAAAAAAGAATGAGATCCAGCAGAACAATCCATTTGTGTCTCGAACTCACATTGCCCCAGGCCCAGCCTCCAGCTTGCTGGGACAGTACCGGCTGACCATCTGCTTGATCTGTGGTCGCTTGATCGGCTTCGTTAGGAAGCAGTCCATCCCGCACTCGTAGCACTCCTTGATGTTGCTCTCCTCCGCAAACGCAGTGAGGGAAATGATCGGCGCCGTGTACCCCAATGCGCGAATCTGTCGAGTGGCTTCGAGACCGTCCATGTTTGGCATCTGTCCTCCATTAGCACAGAACCACCGGGAGACGGGAGGAAAGCACCTGGATGTCCATGAAGATGATGTCGAACTGTTTGTCCTTGGCCATGACCTCCTTGACTTTGTCGACTGCTTGCAGGCCGTCCTCGGCGACAGAGATCTCTTGGACTTTCTCCAGCTGCAGCACTTTGACGACGAGTTTTTGGTTGATCTGGTTGTCTTCGACGACGAGGACGCGGATGGTCTTGTCCTCTTCCTCCTCCTCCTCGTCCGTCACGTTGCGTTCCGAATCCTCCTCCGACACGATCGACCCCCCGGGCCCCGGGTTCTCTTCGCTATCCGAAGGTCCGTCGATGCGCATCGGGAATTCCGTCAGCGGCGGGCCCTTCATGATGCCTGGCGTGTTGACCTCCATGACCGGCGTCATCAGGGGCGGGTGGGTTGCTGGATGGTGCTGAACATGTTTCCCGGCCTCTTCATCGGCCTCACAGCTGGATCTTGCCGTCGCGTCCGCTTGATCTGCCATCCCGTAATCGTTCATGTTCTCTGCTCTACTCGGGACGAAGAACGGCTGCGACAGGCCAACCAGGCGCATGTTCCCATCTGAGGCTGTCCGCGCGTCGTGGGTGCTTCGGCCGCTGAATGCCCCGCCCGAGAACGCGCTGAGACTGCGGGTGGTGGTCTTGGTCGTGTGCGCGCTGCGCCCGCTCCGAGTGACGGATCGTGGTCTGGCGTATTGCTGGCTAGAGCCGGCAGCGGACAGGCTGCCGGACGAGTACTGCACCGGTATCCGCAGTGTGAACGTGCTTCCCGCGCCCTCGAAACTCTTGAGGTGGATGTCACCGCCCATGAGCTTGCTCAGTTGCTGACAGATGCTCAGTCCCAATCCCGTGCCGCCGAACTTCCGAGACAATCCCACGTCTGCCTGCACGAACGGCTCAAATATCTTCTGCTGCATGTTCTCCGGCACTCCTGGCCCCGTATCGATGACGCGGAACTCAACCCAGTGTGTCGCCGTGCAGGTGGACGGCGAAGCAGCACGGGATCCAGGCGCATCGGCAGCAGTCTCGGGATTCAACAGTTTCTTTGACCGTGTCAGGAACGCCTTCGTCACATCGGAGCCCTCATTACGGGATCCGGATGCGGTGGAATGCCTTGTGAACAGCGGCGGCCGCGATGGTCGAGCCTGGCTGACGGGACTGGAAGGAGACGCCGACGCGGGGGCCGACGGCGATGCTGGCGGACTTGCCTGTGCCCAATTGCCGGGCGTGTCCTTGAAGAAGATCGGCGATGCCATGTAATCCTTTTCGGTGACCTCGGTGTACGGTGTCATATCCATCGAGCCGCAATTGGGCATCGTTTCGACGACGATGCACAGCTGCACCGACCCATTCTCACCAGTGAACTTCAGCGCGTTAGAAATGAGGTTCTACAGCACCACCACGAGTCAGCACTCCTCCCTCTCCCCATTCCATCTGCAAACTCACAATGACGACCTGCAGTATCCGATTGACGTCGCCTATCAGGACGAAATCGATGCAGTCTGCCGGCGATACCTCGTAGGTCAGTTCGATCCCCCTCTCCTTGGCCTGGGCGGTGAAGAACGCCATGACCTGGGAGATGAACTCGCGCACGCGGAACGGGCCCGTCTCAATCTTGACCTGTGCACCCCACACCTGATTCTTCGAGAAAGTGATTAGATCCGTCAGTAGATGCAACAGCAGCTCTCCACTCTTGAAGACCACCCCCAGATTCTCCCGCGTGGACTGCGGCAGGTTCGTCTCTTCCAGGACTAACGAGCACATTCCAAGAATGCCATTGAGCGGTGTTCGCAACTCGTGCGACACGTTGGCGATGAACATCGTCTTCGCATCATTCGCCGACTCGGCGAGGACCGTCTGTTGCTGCAGCTGCTCTGTCCGCTCCTGAACTTTCTCCTCCAGCTTCTCGTACTGTCCCAGCAACTCCTCCGTCATCGCGTTGAATGTGTCGACCAGCGCCGTCAGCTCATCCTTAATGAAATGACGACCCACTGGCACCTTCTGCGGGATCCGGAAGTTGTCGCGTCGACCGGAAGAATTCCTGCTGGAGATGTCGGATATGTTCTCGGCGTCCCATGTGCCCCCACCCTTCCTGCCGAACAACCTCATCGGCGACCACCATGGCTGTTTCTTGGGTTCTTCGCGGTACTCGGGCGGTCGTCCGCAGAGCTTCGTAGCTTCGTGCAGTCGACGGATCGGCCTGACTGCGAAGTGGGCGATGATGAAGGTGGTGATCTGGGGAGAACTGTCAGCTAGGAGCTCGCCACGCGCTTAGAGGGGCGGGAGTATCGCGTACCAATATGAGGAGCACAGTGCCAAAGACAGTCCCCACCACGATCTTTGTCAGTCTATACATCGGCTCAAAAGTCTCGGAATGCTCTTGCTGCACGATGAGGAGGAACGACGAATTTGTGGCGTCGAACGAAACAGTCGCAAATCTAACTCGGCCAATCCATCCGTTAGTTACCGCGATAACCAGCCACAAGACAGGAAGCCCGGTGATACCCACCCTATCGAAGACTGCTCTCCAAACCCATCCTTCGCGTCGAGATCCACACTGCTGTAATTGCCCATCCCGCCCGCGGCGTTCCACGCCTCGTATGCCTTTGGATACTGACTGAACGGCTGTGTCTGGAGAACGATGTCGGGCCTGTTCTTAGGTGGAAGAATGTACTGGAAATTGTCGGTGACTCCGTTGATAGCGAACCTTCCAGATGCGTTGTTCCAGCGGTTCAGCCGGCTCTCCGGCCCCAGCAGCAGCACCTGCCCGGTATCCCCCAGTCCCATGGTGTCGTTCGTCACCCCCAGCAGCGAGTGGATGTTGAACACCACCGTCATGAACCCCAGCGTGGCCCTCTCGCTCGGCACGGCGGTGGTGTTGTTGAAGACCGGCACCGTGAGTGAAGCCGCGTAGACAGCCCCCGACTGCCCTGGATCCCTCCTCTCGAACGTAGCCGGGCCCAGGAAGACGCCGTCCGCATTGATGTCCGCCGGCGAGATCCCATTCCGGTCCTGGGTCGGCACCAAGCTCCGGAACTCCGGCGGCGCGCCGTCGGGCGCATTGTACGCGGCCACATCGTCGATACTGTCCAGAAAGCCCTGCGAGTCGCGATCGTACACCTTGCTCAGGTCCAACAGATCGTAGCCCCCGACCGAGGTGATGTTCAGGTAGCAGCGGTCGAGCGTCTTGTTCTGGACCGACACGTAGAGCACGTCCGGATACGTCGAGAGGAGGATACTAAACGACCTGCCGGCGGCGGTCCAGTTGCGCGTAAAGTTCTCGTGGGTGACGGGGATGGCCAGCGCGTTCATGATGTTAGCGCGAGCGGCAAGGGCGCGCGCAGTGGTCGTGAACACCAGCAACGATTGCGACAGCTCTTTCGATTTCAGCGCCGCAATGACTTGAAGGCGGGACGAGCGGAGGTCCGACACGAGGCCATTGCTGTAGTACCACTAAAAACGCGCAGGCGATGCCGACGTCAGCCCGACCACCTTATTCGCCGGTACTCACGACGGAGCGGAACCGAGCGGTAGGTGGGGGAAAATAATAGCAAATGACACGCATTAACCACCGGGAGACCCGAGACAGACCGTGATGATCGCGAGCAGGCCCACCGCAAACAGAGCCGTTATGGAGACCAAGCCCTGCAGCAGTGGAGTCGGTCAGCGGATTGTTCATGACGTTCCATGGGGCCGAGACGTGGTGATGCGCAGTTCCACGGTATTGCCTGGTGCCATGCATGTAGATTCTTTCTCTTCGTGGCGGGGTGGCAAGTGGGGTGGGGCGGGGGGTGAGATCCATACACACAACTGATATTTCAGATTGATCTTCATGGCACCTTCGTTGTCGCGGCGGGCGACGCGATCGCTACCAACGGACGGTGCGGATATATGGTGGGCGGTATCCGCGGATGCGATGCTGGATTGTCGGGGGGTCTCCGGCAATGGTGGAGGAGGCGGCGAGGGAAGAGATGGCGGTGGCCGAGGACGAGCAGCAGCAGGCGGTGGTGGTGAAGGTGGTGAGGATGTGCGTCGCAGCGGACGAGCTCCCTCGCCGGTCCCCGTGTCTCTTTGCTTCCCGTGCATGCACTGCTAGGAGGAGGAGGAGTATCTAGGAGCAGGAGCAAGAGCATGAACAAGAGGAGCAGCAGGAAGGGGGAGTGCGGAGGCAGGACAGCAACGGCAGCAGGAGCAGTATGTAGCAGTAGGCGTGGCTCTGGGCCAGGATTGTTGTTCTGGGTGAGTCGTCCTCGACGTGGCACGTGTGAGAGGCAGCAGTAGTAGTAGGTGGCTTGCACGGGCAGAGGACCAGAGTGGGTGGCGGCTGCTTTGGCAGCGGGGCCTCAAAGGTGGAGCGGGGCTCGACCGTCCTTCCCGTTTCCTCTTCCCTTTGCCTCCGCTGGAAGTGCAAGAAGGACCGACTGGCTGGCTGGCGGCAGATTCTTGCTGGATATCGTGTGCGGACTGCAGATGCACGAATGGCGAATTCCAGCGGATTTTGCTGGATATCGTGCGCGGATTACAGATGCACAAATGGCGGACCCCAGCCGGATACTTTGTGTGCGGATTACGGATGCGCGAATGGCTGGCAGAAACAGCCGGGATTCGGCCACGGGGAGACGAGGAAGAACCGCCCGCCGTGACCCCGCTCTCCTCTCTCGATGCGGCCGGCCAGAGCAACGGATTCGCCATCGAGGCGTCCTCTGCAATCTCCATCCTGCGATTCCGCATCCACACCACGCCCAGTCTGCGGTTCCATTCTATTTTTCGATTCTAGCCGAACCGCCGCTAACCCGCCTCGAGATTGCTGTTGCTGCTGCCGTTGGTTCGAACTTGTACGTATCATATCACATCATATGCATGTAGAGCCTCCGCAGGAATCCGACCCCAACCGGCGGCCGCATACATACACACACCTCATCGCTTCGCTGCATTGGAGTAAAGGAAAAAAAAAAAAAAAAAAAAAAAAGGAAAAGGAAAATCCCAACCCGCGGATCATCCTTCCGGACCGCGTTGACATCGACCCAAAGTCTTATGTGGATATCCTGGTGCACCCGTATCCATATCTACGGCCCATCCACACCCCGGGCCACTCACGCGAGAATCCTCAGCGAAAAGCAAAAACGCCCTTCGTTCATCATCTCCTCACCCTCCCCGCCGCGATCCTCTTCCCCCCACCCACGCGCAAAATATCCACCGTCCCCCGTCCCGACTCGCGCCACAGCTGGATCGCCAACTCTAGCTTATGTACGCACCATCCTGCCATACGCCACACCTCGCCCCCTCCCTGTACAAAAAGAAAGAATCCCAGATATTGCGCCGCACCACACCCACCACGGCATCGCGCACGCCCACCATGGCTGTCTCGCGATGGCCGCACACCGACTCGCATCGCGGTAGCATCTGCAATCGGGGTTGGTCGCCTCGCTTGCTATATACATAGACATAGATATCCTATCCATGTACAATTACAGGGCTAGCGTCTTGGCATTCTTGGCAAAGTACCGCCCTAAGCCAAGAAATCGAGTGCTGTGTAATGACTATGCCAAAAACCGCTCACTCTCCACTGCCAGCATATCTATCCTGCAACAAACTTTCACGATTTTTCACTTCGATACCGCGGCGCCAACCGTCGACTCAAATGTCGCCGCTGCGCCGCTTTCATATGTTCGACCGAAACCTCTTGGTATTCTAGCAGCTCGAAACCTGCCGTTGCCTATCATTTTTTAACAAGAAATTGTTCCGATTGCCACAAACCACGGCGTTCTGCACGCAGCAGGCCGTAGTGAGAGATCGGCATAAAGCTGATGGACAACGGGCGTCTTATGTAGAGAAGGAGTAGACATAAGTCCCTCCACCACGCAAAATTTGTCAACATTCAACCGTAAATAGTGTCCCACCCGCCGCGTTATTATTTTTAATTTGAATTTTGTAGGATTGAGCTCCATCATTATCTCTTCAATTCCACGAATTCGTTTTCCTCTCTTTATTTGGCGGCCGCCTGGAGTAAAGGCTGGAATCGGGGGGGGTTTTTTTTTTTTGGAAAGCACAAATCCCGGTCGCGCACCCAGTATCAGACAACTCTAGTCGGCCACATTCACGGCCGTGGGGGAGCATGTATGGTATATACATACACGGACCAGCGCAGCAGCGTGAAGATCTCTCCTTTGTTTGTTTTTTTCTTCCGAGGCGTGCGTGCGTGGGATGGATGATGGCGACATGGGATTTCCGCATTCCCCATGCTCCTCGCGCCCCCGGCCGATTATTGGAGGGCTGCAACTGGCAACAGGCGACTGGCGGACGCATCGCCGGACACGTAGATTGATATCTATAGACAATACTGCGGCCCGGTAGTTGGTTCGGCTGCCACCGGAAGCCTTTCCCGGTGGACGTCACTTCGTCACGACGAAGTCGCCGCCGTGCAGGGAGTGCGAGCCCATGCCAGCGAGAGAATCCCAAGCGGCGAGTCGTGGTCGCCGCTTCTTTGCCCGGGCTGTCGATGGCCCCCCGCGGCAGATCTTCCCGTCTCCTGTGATCTTCCGCACCGGTCGACATCTCCATGCGATGACGCGACGTGTGCACGGTGCGGCACGGCGTGCGGACGGCGCAGCAGGCACCCGCCAATGCTTCTCCGCTCCCGTATCGCCATCCCAGCGGTGGCGGCCCCCACGCCCCTTCGCGCCCCCGCCCGCCCCGTTGCGACAGCCGGGCCCGATCGAAATCTCCGGCGCAGCCAGCCGCCAGTCGTTGCCACCTGCTAGCCAGCAGGAATGAATCTCACAGGACGATTTCCCGCAGGCGGGCGTGAGCAGCGTGCAGCGGCGAGATTGGAGGGCGGCTGCATGCATCGAGAGGCAGCACCGCCACACCCGGAGGCGGTGGCTGGCGCGCGATCGGGCACGGTTCCCTGTGCTGCAATATTGAGTGAGAGAACGTCAATTCACTTCGCGTACGCCCCGAGGTGTGCTAGAAGCAGCAGATACTATACTGTGACTGCGTGCGGCCTGCCCAAGTTGGGCGGCCATGAGCCCGGTTCCACGCTGTCAAGCGGCCGTACCTGCGCCGTCGCCACCGCAGACTGCACGCTGTTACCTGCGCGCATCCGCCACGGCCCCGAGTGACGCCCTGTGACCGCTCACATGCTCGTGTGCTCTCTCCATTCGCGCCGAGCCATCGTCCGTCCGGCTGTTTGTCGCGGACTTCGCCGCCGCACACAACCACGCACAAAAAACCAAGTTGTTTCGAATTGGCTCGCATGAAAAAGAAAAAATGGAAAAAAAAAATGGAAAAAATGGAAAAACCCAAACCGAGCCACTGATACAGCCGGCATTTCGCTTTCCTCACGCCTAACCCCCACACCCCCGCCCCCACTCTATGTAATGGTATGTATTGCACTTTTCCACCGACATTTGGGCCTCGTCACACATCCCCCCCTCCGTTTCGGAAGAGATTACATTCTACAACAGCAGCTCCAGCGGATTCTCGACGATCTTCTTGAGAGCTCCAATGAACTCGGCGCCGACAGCACCATCGACAGCCCTGGTTTGCCGGTCAGCATTCGCTTTCGGAGAAGGGGGGAGAGGAGTGCAGCACTAACCGGTGGTCGAACGAGCCCGAGACGACGATCTGGCTGTCCCACTCGACGCCGCCGTCCTTGCCCTCGACGGCGACCTTCTTGACCGCGCCGACGGCGAGAATGCCGGCCTGAGGCGGGTTGATGATCGCCGTGAAGCGCTCGACGGCCGGGTTCATGCCCATGTTAGAGATGGTGAAGGTGCCGCCCTGGTACTGCTCCGGCTTGAGCTTGCCGTCGCGGGCGAGCGCGGCGAGCGACTTGACGTCCTTCGAGATCGCAACGAGGCCCTTGGCGTGCGCGTTGGCCACGATCGGCGTCATCAGGCCTACCGGCGTGGCGACGGCAACCGAGATGTCGGCCGTGCCGAACTGCTTGATGATGCCCTCGCTCTCGCGATACGATGCGTTGACCTGCGGGACCTTGACGAGCGCCGCCGCGACCGCCTTGATGATGAAGTCGTTGACCGACAGTTTGTATTCGCCGTTGGCGGACGCATTGAGCGCCTGGCGCAGCTTGAGCAGCTTGCCAACCGACAGCGACGACTGGACGTAGTAATGCGGGTTGGTGTTCTTAGACTCGGTCAGACGCTGCGAGATCACCTTGCGCATGGCGGAGAGGGGGATGTCGGTGCTGGTAGGCGCTGCAGCGGCAGCTCCCAGGGCGCTGGAAGGCTTGTAGTTCTTGACGTCGGCCTCGGTGATGCGTCCACCCTCACCGGTGCCCTTGACGTCCTTGAGCGGGATGCCCTTCTCGAGAGCGAGCGCCTTGGCGAGAGGAGAGGCACGGATGCGGCCGGGCTCCAGCTCGAGCACGGCCCGGAGCTTGCCCTCGAACTCCTTGGGCTGCTCGGGCGTCTCGACGGCGGGGGCGGGAGCGGCCTTGTTCTCGTCCGACTTCTCCTCGGCCTTCGCTTCCTTCTTCTCCGCCTTCGGGTTCGTTTCCCTCTCCGCGTCGGCCAGGGTAAAGTCTGCGAACGGCGAGATGTCCTCGCCTTCCTCGACGACGACGGCGATCGGCTTCGCAGAACAGTCAGCGACCTGCCCGCTGAGCAGATAACTCGAAAGATGGACATACGTAGCCAACGGCGACATCCTTCTCGCCGGACTCTTTCAAGATCTTGGCTAGGACTCCGTCCTCCTGGAACTCAAAGTCCATCTGCGCCTTGTCTGTCTCGATCTCGACCAACACATCGCCGGGACTGATAGTGTCGCCGGGCTGCTTCTGCCACGTTCCGACGTTGCCGGCGGTCATGGTGGGGGAGAGAGCGGGCATCGCCACGACCGTGTGGCGCGGGAACTCTATCGCCACGAAGCCACATCGTCAGTCGGTCAACCTCACAGTCCGGAATGCAATCTGCACGGTGCAGTAGATAGGGAATGTACGTTTCGAAGCGTAGTGCCTTGAGAGCAGAGCGGCGAGGCATTGAGGTGTGTTTGTTCTGTTGTGCAGACAAAAAAAGCGTTATCAGCCGCCATTCAACTCCGATGTAGAAAAATCATACACGATGGACGAGAAAGCCACTCCCCTCTCCTGCCGCCCTCGTTGAACTTGGCGACGGACACGGACTATAGCGATGGAACCCGTCGCCACGAACGACTGAGGGACGTGTAACTTACACTCGCAGCAGACTGGCACTCCGGACGCCTCCCAACGCACGCGAAGAAGCTCTCACCAGTGTAGCCGACATGATTCTGTTCTCGGGGGATGGTCTGATCGAATTGACAGCGTACGACGGAAGGATGGAGGAGACTGAAGCGTCTTTTTTTTTTCTTTCCTGACGGGCGATATGTAGATCGTCGGCGGAGGGACGGAGGGTTTGCGAGTTGGGTCGAGGGAAGCCGTCGGAGAGAAGAGGTGTGAGGTTATGCGGGCGTCTCGGAGATCGTTAGATCGGTTGGAAATTTCGTTGGGAACTTTCCCCCCTCGCAAGCCGAGCCCGCCAACGAGGGCGAAGGAAAAATAATATTCCGAACGGAAGAGAAAGGGCTGAATGGAGATGTCAAGTATCGAACGGGTCGGACCCGAGTCTTCGCAACCCGCATTTCGCTGCTCCGTTACATTCGTTACCCTCTGGGTGCGAAAAAAAAAATACCGCTGTGCGGAGATTTCCGTCTCTCGCTGCCCCACATCTAGACGATCAGATGTTCTCACTCGGCGCCACTCTCTGCTGCAGTCCGACGATTCTGGAGCTACACGATCGTCCGTTGGGCGACTGAGGTGGGCTAGTCCACCCCGCCGAGCAGAGCCTACTGACCAGCAGATTAGAGTGCAATGCCAGACGGCTGCGTCTAGAATGACGAGCACAGTTACTGCATTTAAACCTCGCGGGTGTTAGAAGCAGCTCCAGTCCCGCCCTAGATCGTGGGTCCATCGATCTGCAGCGCCAAAGCGTGCTGCCCCTCGCACGATCGCGCGGCGAGGCGTCGAAGTTAAGCATAAGTCACGGCCGCCCATAAAAGACCGCTTCCCGTCCCCCTCTCTCGCCACCGACACGACCGCTACCGCTCGCAACACCCACCGACACAAGACGCATCGAGATGCACCTCGCGAACGCCATCGCGCTCCTGGCGGCGACGCTGCTCCTCGCCGGCCCCGCCGTGGCCGCACCCGCGCCGAAGAACGTCTTCCGCCCCGAAAACTTCGGCATGGGCTACCGCGGCCGCAAGACCAGCGGCCCCAGGAACTATCTCCCCTTCCCCGGCTCCCTCGGCCGCATCCTCGGCCCCGAAGACGCAGAGCCCAGAGTCGACCGCGTCGACCCCGTCGATTGCGTCGACAAGGTCGATGGCGTCTGCGTCTAGCCCGCGACGGAATGGCGGTGATGGCGGGGAGGAGGGAGGGCACTGGAAGGGATAGGGGGGTAATGGAAGTGATGCGCTGGGACAGCTGGCGTAATGGATGGATGGGAGCGGGAGTTTAACGCAATCAATGCTGCAATGTGGAGTCATGAGGTCGGAGAGCTTGAGTTAGTCGCGAAGTGAATAGACTAATATTTGTGGTCATGCTACGTACGCATCGCAAATGGGGGTTCTCCTTGGCCGGGCGAGTGGCCAAACTTACTCTGCAAAGATTGAACTTGGGCTGGAATGATTGGTGGACGGTGAGTGTGTTTGGGTGGGGTGGGTGAGTTTGCATATAACTATAAAGCGAGCAGAGGACACATCGTAGCCAACGGAGAGAGCCCGTCAGCCATCATTCATCATCCGCTCCCAAAGGGTTTAGTTTTCCGTTGCCTTCTCCACGAGTTGGTCACGCGCCATCCATCCGTCCCGCTCGCCTTGCCGTCCACAGTGTCGGCGGTTGTCGACCTGTTCCACTTCGCGAATACCTACTCCAAGCCGGAAGAAGCGGTGCTGCTATTCTCTTCAGAGCGTGCGTCGCCTTGCGGTCTACTCCAAGCTTAATTGGGTCTCTGGTACGTACAAAGGGCTGATGATGGACCCACTGAGCCACTCCATCGATTCCCTCCATTCGGGTCGGTGGTCGTTCTCTCCGGGGAGCCGAGGAAAGCCGGGAGAGGTTGCGTCCTTCTGCCGTGCGCACTCCAGATGCTTCCGGCGCTGTCCCACTCATCATCAGCTTCACTTCTGCCGACTCCACAGTGGACGGGGTGATCCGGGCCCACCGTCAGGACTGGGGCCCGACCGAAAGGTTGATGGCCCGGTCTACATATGCTCCGCCTCATCAGCTTACTGCCGAGTAGCCTTAGGTCAGCCCGCCGGTCCGTTCGAGCGGGGAGTCGACTGGCCGGGCATCCGCCGTTCGCACCCATTACCGTGGTATCCACAACCGTGTCCATATGTATCTTCGAGGTGAAACCTCGAAGTATGTGCCTACATGTCGTAATCGTGGCACGGAGAATAATGGAATACGGGTGACAGATGCAGTCGGGTTGACTCGGCTTGTGTCGCTATTACGACATACCTCCGTTACGTAAGTATGTCTCGAATTCGTGCGCTTTTCCGTCTCGGTCCAAACTTCAAGGTTTTCTTTTTGGCTGGGACGGGATGACAAGCCGGATGGCACTTTTCTCGAGATTGCGGGGAGAATACGGGGAAGTGGGGGACCCACGGAAAAAAAAAGAGATAGATAGTCTACCATGCAAGTGTTGTTCTTTTTGTGCAGAGTTGCTCAGGCAAATACTTAGGGCATCTTTGGCGTCGTGTGATGCGTCGCTGGTTTTTGCTTGCCGCCGAGCGATGCTGCTGTGGCATTGATGATGATGTTATCTATCCAGCGGTGAGAATGACTATCATCCTTTTTGGCACTACCACTGCCAAAAACAGAAATTTTGCTTCGCCAAGCCGTGCATAATAATTGCTGGTTTTTTCTGAGTGACCCTCGTCAATTCTTCCCCCTCTACCTTCTTTCCATCTCCACCGAGTCATCTCAGCCTCCACCCGTCCGCACAACCGCACCACAACGGAAAAAAAAGCTACCGCTACAGCCCTCCAAGACCGTACGCTATAGAAAGACACCCGTCACCTGCCTGTTCTCAACTCCAACTCGCGAACTCGCCATCCATCCAACTCGCCCCTCGCTATTCTCGCCGCCTCGCCGTCGATCGAAAAAAAAAAGGAAATCTAAATATGTCGTCTACTCATTTCGGCTCCTTCTCCTCTGCCGCTGGAAAAGATTCTGGAAACAGCAACCACCCTGCAGCGAATTCGTCTGGTGGAAGTGGGAATAGTGGCGGTGGAGGTGGGGGCCCAGGCTCGGGATCCGGGGATTGGTGAGTTTCTGATCTGCAACCGTGCACTCCTTGCCCTGCGAACGGATTTATTCTCCCTTGCGATCGAGAGGGGAGGGCGCATGTCGATGATATTGGATGGGGGGTCGTTGTCGCGCGGGTTGTTGGATTGTGGTCCCCACCCTGTAGATGCTCTCAAGACTCCCACTCTCCCGACTCTTTTTTTGTGCTCTCCCAACACTCTGTGTGCGTGTATCGGTATGCGTGGAGTGGAGGGCCCGCGTCTTGGCGGTTGCAACGTCAATTGAAATCGATTGATGGCAGTGTGCGGTGTGGTGGTGGCGGGGACTGCTTTCGCTGCCGCTCGCACTCGATTCCGGGCTATGATTGGGGTCGTTGCTGATGTGCGTATTTCTTCGTTGCCAGGTCTCGTCGTGCCAACGGGGCCGCCAGCACCTCTGCCACTCGTCGTCCTTCGCTGTCGACCACCCTTACCCACAACAACAACGCCTCCTCGAGTGTCACTTCAACATCGGCGTCCTCCAACGTCTACCACCCCCCACACCACTACAACCGTCAGCCAGCAGCGGCGCCCGCTACATATAGTAAGGACGAGCTCCTGAGTCTGTTCAGAGTCCAGGAGAGTGGCGGTTCCATGGGCTGCAAGTTGGCGGACCTAGTGGATACCGATTTCGGTGGCTCGACGGCTGCCTCTAGTGGGGGATGGGGTAGAAGCGGGGACGAGGCCACTAACGGCGTCGACATGTGTTGGGAGAAGGAGGGCGGCTTGAAACCGATTTCCCTCGAGGACATGACGGAGGAAGAACGAGAGGTTGGAGACCCTCCCACAAACGCCAGACCCCCTTTCGGCGAGGGCATTCCCCTTTTGCTTCCTTCGATGTGGGGCGACACGGTTTGCTGACCTCGGCTCGTTCACTTCTCGACTTTAGTTCTTTGCCGCCAATGTCAATTCCGCTCCTAAAGTGCTGAACAATGCCAACGCCAATAACACCCACAATGTCCAAGGTGCCCCCAATAACCAAGGCACCCCACCGCCAAACCGCAATAAGGCACCCGGAGTCGGGGTAACCCCTGGCAGCAGCCGCCCTACGACTCGTCGTCGCGATACCTCCGACGCGGGTCTCAGTGGAAATCCCTTCACGAACGCTACTCCACCACAGGTCGCCAGACGTCGCACCGACTTGCGCGGCGAAGGTGATGAGGTCGCTAGTCCTGTTCGGGATCGCACCTTCTTCGGTCGATGGGGCACCAATCCAGGGCCTGGCGAAGACGAGCTGGAGAAAAAGGACGATGGGTCTGCCAGCGGTAGCATAGGACGGAGCACTGGACTGTTCAGACGAGGAAGCGGTGCCGCATGGGGCAGTACGGGCTCTGGCAGTGCTCTAAACTCTCCCATGGGTACATTTGGCGGTGCTTTTGGCGGCGGCCCGATGGGTGGGTTTGCTCTTCAATCCGGCGACAAGGCCAAGGGTGCGGCTCCAAAAGGTGGTCTGCCCGGGGGTTCCATGCACCCAAAGGTTGAAGATGTGGACGAACGTGCCGAAGAGGACGATCGTGCCCATCAACCTCGTTCCGAAGGTACTGACGACGGAGGCCACGAGAGACCCTTGACTTCTGACACGGATCCATTCGGCCATGATGGGGCCTCCCATGACGAACAACAGCAGCAGCAGCTCCCCTCTCACGATGACCGAAATTCTCCGCTCCCAACTCCTGGACTCCACGACCATCAGAGGATGAAGGCATCCCCGTTCGGCCCCGGTTCAGGCATCAGCGTATCGACGTCGAGCCAACCTAGAACCGGCAGTGCGATCGGCACACCGACCAAACAGCGCAGCGATTTGGGGGCCTTCGGTGCCTTCGGCGGATCTCGCGAGGGCCTTGGCGGCATGGGCAGTCTGGGCATGTCTGGGCTCCACCACCAGTTGCAGAATCTGACTTTCAATCAGCAAGGCCAGGTCCCTCTCAGGCGCTCCAGAGAGGGCAGCATCGGCAACGCCTTAGCTGGCGACAACGAGCCGTTGAGCCCTGCCGAGACGAACCCATTTCAGAGTCCGCCACCCGAGAAGGTGGACGATGAAGCGATGCTGCACGACAATGACGGTGGCGGGTTGGGGAGTGTGATTGCGGGTCTGCGGAAGGGGGAGGGCCATGCGGTTGGTGCACCAGGAAGCGATAGAAGTGGTCGAAGCTCTACGGCGGGGCTAGGCAGCGTTGGCGGTGGTTTGGGTGGTTTCAGTGGACTGTCCGGTCCTGGCCTCTGGGGAGGCGGGCAGGCATCCACTCCGGGGATCGGTTCTTCTGGAACTCCAACCTCTTTCTTTGGCGCAGGACTGGGTGACTTGTCGAGTCCCGGCGGCCTCGCCGGCGCAGGTCTGCTGTCTGGTGGCATTGGCGGGCTGGGCGGGCCCAACCATTTCGGATCTGCGAGTAGAGCTAGCAGATTGGGCCCGCTATTCCCCGAGAATCAGCACCATGACGATGGGCAGGGTGGATTCGATCAAGATTCTTTTGGCGGCGACACGCGTTTCGCAGCGTTCGGGGGTCGTAGCAGAGGATTCGGAAGCATTACCGACAGCCCAATGAAGGAGCGCGGGGATGTTGCCGACCTATTCGGATTCCCCTCCACACGCAGCCTTTCAAACCTCGCCGCCGCCGCCGCTGCCGCTCAAGAGAATCCCGTGTTTGCTCGAGACCGCGATGATACGATCTCTGCGCTCCAGCAACCCCACCAGCAGCAGGATTTGCCCCTTGGTGCTGGCGTCCAGACTTCCGGGGGGCAGCCACTTCGCCCGCCGCCTGCAACCCTGCCGCCACAGCCCCAACACGTCATGGTCATGCCGGATAAGATTCAATGGGTATACCGCGATCCTGCCGGTGTCGTTCAGGGTCCTTTCACTGGTCTTGAGATGCACGAGTGGTATCGCGCCGGATTTTTCACGCCCGACCTTGCAGTCAAGCGACAGGAAGATGGTGACTTCGAGCAACTGGGCACTCTTGTCCGGAAGATTGGCAATACACGGGAGCCGTTTTTGGTTCCTCTGCCAGGCAATTCTTCGGCTGGTACGTCCACTAATGCTGGTAATTGGTCTGGATCGTGGCTCAACGAGATGCCAGGTGCTCAACCACAGGTCCAGCAACAAGCGCAACAGGTGCAGCAGCAGCAGCAAGCCGCTCAGACGCCCGGAGGAGTTCAGCCGCCTTTCGCCGGAAGTTTCCCTACCTTTGGCACGACCTTGACCGCCGAGCAGCAGAATGCACTTGAGAGACGCAAGCAGGAGGAACAGTACCTCATGGCCAAGCAGCGCGAGTTCCTCCTCCAGCAGCAGATGATGGCCAAGCAAGCTGCTGCAGCCCAACAATTACATCATCAGAGCTCCAGCCAGAGTCTTCACAGTCAGCCCAGCTTCGGAAGTCTGCACAGTCCCAGTGGGTTTGCGCCTGCTGCTGCCCCTGCCCCCGTATCGGCTGCTACCATCATAGGCGGACAAAATACCTTTGAGCCCGGTGCACTCCTGAGACAAGCTGGTGCTGCCGCGGGTGGTGCTGGCAGTCATGGTGTCGATGTCCAGCTTGGATTTTCGCAACAATTTGTGCAGCCTCACCAGCTTCAACAAGACCAGCAGTCTCTCTTGATGCAGCAGCAGCAGCAGCAGAAGTTTGCCGAACAGCAGCGCCAACAGCTCCAGAAGAGTTACCAGAACCAACAATCTCAGCACGTGGAGAAGCTTCAGCAGGCGCAGGAACAGGCCCAGCAAGTTGCCGCCCAAATTCAGCAGTCGCAGGCAGAATCTCAGGAGGAGCAATCGGTCACCCACGAACAGCATCCCTCAACCCCCGCTCAGCAGGGCCCCTTCGCCGAATCTGAGCCCGCCGCCCTCTCCAAAGCGAAAACGCCAGCTCCCGCTGCCGACCAACTCGCTGTCAAGTCCCAGACTCCAATGGGTGCTACGCGGAAAGCTTCACCCGTGCCTAAGCCCGCTCACGTCGCGTGGGGTGGACAGTCTACACCACTTGTTCAGCCTTTCCCGCCGCCGCCCGGTCCGGAGACATTCCCCACGTCGGCGATGGCCCATAGTCCGTCAGTTGACACCCCGAGCGCTTCGGTCGCGCCCTGGGCTAAGGAGATTGAAATTCCTCTGAAGGGACCGTCGCTCAAGGAGATCCAGGAGCTTGAAGCTAAGCAAGCCGCTGTTCGTGAAGCTGCCGAAGCCGAGGCTCGTCGCCACACCCTCTCTCAACAGGTCTTCACCCAGCCCCCTCCCCCGGCTCCTGGGCTTCCCAGTACCGCTATTTGGGCCACCTCGCCGTCAACTGCTCCTGCTGGAGGCGTGAGTGCATGGAACAAGCCGCTCGCCAAGCCCGCGCCTGTTAGCTCCGGACGCAAGACGCTTCAGCAGATCCAGAAGGAGGAAGAGGCTCGCAAGGCGAAGGCCGCCGCCGCCGCCGCCGCCGCATCTCAGACTGCTGCGCCTTCTAACACTGCCGCTGCTGCCGCTGGGAAACGCTATGCCGACCTTGCATCCAAGGCTGCTGCCGCTTCCGCCCAGAATCCGCTGACTACTGCCGTGTGGACAACTGTTGGCCCTGGTGGAAAGTCCAAGGCCCCTGGCGGTACTCCTACCCCAAGCGCCCCAGCCACCACAGCCCAGCCTGCGAAGCCGAGTGCCTCTGTGGTGGGATTCGCGTCACCTGCTACTGCTGCCGTTGCTACAGTCAAGAAGCCCACCTCACCCGCTACCCCTAGTAAATCTGCCTCGACTGCCGCACAAGAGGAGTTCCTCAAGTGGTGCCGTGCCAGCATCAAAGGATTGAACTCTGGTGTTACTCGTGAGTTTCTCCCACGTTGGTTTTAATTGCAAACATTTCTAACGATCGCACAGCCGATCAAGTCATCGATATGGTCGTCAACTTCCCCAGCGACGCCGAGGTCATTGCCGACACCATTTACGCCGTGTCGACGACCATGGACGGCCGCCGTTGGGCCGAGGAGTACATCAAGCGCCGTAACGCAGCTGGCTCGGGCGTCGTCATTGAAGCTGGTGCCGGTGGAAACACCGCTTCCTCTGGCGGTGGTTGGAACGAAGTTGCCAAGTCTCGGCCTGCTGCGCCTCCTGCGCCTGCTGCTGGTGCCGCCCCGGAGAGCTCCGCGTCGTTCCGCGTCGTTGCAGGAAAGAAGAAGGGACGCCGTTAAATGCTGGTAAGGAACGAGTGGATGGAGTGCGGATGAGGATAGCTAGTATCTAATGAAGTCCGAGCGATCGGTCGGTGAACTTTGGAGTGATTTATTTTTGTTTGCATTGCATTAACGATGGGGTGCGTTGGGTGAGTAGAAATATTTGTCATGTAGACGTCGGGGGTTGTGGTCGGGATGGTTTATCAGATTGCGTGGTCCACGCCGTGGGATCAGCAATACGAATTCAAGTTAAATCCTAACTGATAATACGCAGCTGGAGACTGCTTTTTTCCCCCGATGTCTACAGGGACTGTTGGTGCTGACCGTGGATGTCGTTTCGTACTTGCTGGCTTGCTGAGCTTGTGGCGGTGTTACCACAAGTCAATCGTATTCACGGTGGCCTTCTCTTGCCTGCACCGCCCTTTCCTTCCCGCTCTTCCTTCGCCTCACCTCTCTCTCACTGATAACACCCCTGCCGGCGTCTCCAATCGCCACATGCATGGCGCCTGTATCGACGGATACTACTTTCGGATACCAAATCGTGGCAGGAACGGACTAGTATTTTTCTTGACTGCACATGCAGTGCTCATAAATGCGAGACCCGTGGGCGTGATTCATTACCCAGTCGCTCCGGACCGGTCTATAGAAGCCCGGGACTGGACGGACTGTTACTCGTACATACGGGCTTTGAACATGGCGGGCCGAACTGCTTACCTGCACGGAACGCTGATTTCCCCCCACCCCATGGTTCCCGAGCATGGACTGCCTCTGCCGGGTGTATACGACTCCTTTCTTGAACCAAATACAGCCCGCCCACCCGGTGGGGGATACATTGCCCTAGAAGCGGCCGCCGAGTGTCTCCGTCGTTTCCTTTTTTTTAGCCTCAATACCCGCGCCTGGAGTACCGTCCAGGACGCGCCGAGCCAGAGAGAACTCTCTGGATTGAGGATGAGAAAGGTGGAATCAGCATCCATCAGGGCCCGGGAGGCCTGAAAAGAGTTGTGGCGGATTCAAGGCGTCGGTAGGTCACACCATTTATCCATGCGCATAACTAGCACAAATCCCCGTCTAGAGCCCTCGGAAGGGCCAACTAGAAGGACCAGCTGATGTGGCATCAAGATTGGTTGTCCGAAAGAAGCCTGTGGTCTAGGACTAATGTGACTGCTGTGGAATACAGGAACCACGGCACGTGATCTGACTAAGCATACAGATGACAACACCAGTCGGCCACAAGTGCGCGAGTGCGACTATATGACGCGACTGCGACCCCACACGATTCACCGTGCCACCGGGTCCAATCCCATCACATCCCCGCAATAGGCGCATTGTCGAGCCGGGTCCGCACCGGCACCCACCCTTGGTCTTAACGAGCCTGACGGATCCGACACTGTTTGGCAAGAGAGGTACTGTCATGTTGCGTTGATCGCTTACTCATTCATTCGCTTGCACTAACACAGGGCATAAGCTGGCATGGTACCTGATATGGCGGAAAAGTCTACTGCACAGCTTTTGTTTTGTTTAATCATACTCGCATTCAGCCTATCGAGACTATGGCGGCGGTGTCTACTCTACAGCGGGGTGCGGAGAGATGTGGATATCTAGAACACCGCCCACATCAGTGGTGCGAAGGAAGACCAAGGTTGGCGGATGCACCGCTCCTATTGGCACGCCGCGGCCCCCGCTGTGCCCTCCGCCCTGGCCCCACAAAAATGAATAAGTATGTTCGACCAACTGACGAACTCTCTAGCCATTAAACACGGCAATTCACACTTTCCGTTTCCGTCCACTGTCCTTTCGGCTCGTTGTGGCTCTCCCTTTCCCTCCGCTCTGGCCTGTCCTGAGATAGTGCGCGCCAAAGAGATTACAAAGGGAAAGCCCAAATAAAAGGCGACTTCCTACTCCTCTTCCCTTTCACTCCGATGCCTAGCGGGCAAAGGGGGAGCTTGCAACGAGCCGCCACCGCGCGGACTGCGGACAGGAAAACTGGGCAAAATGTACGCTGCCATGATCTATACAGGTCGAATGCGAGTAGGATCAAACAAAGAAAGAAAAAAAAAACTCCGATGCCTAGCTCTGGGCGCCTTCCTCCGCCGGCTTCGCTGACCGTCTCCTTACATCCATGGCCGCAAGGAAGTCCAAGATCGCCTGCCTTTATCGCTCGTCGGCGAAGAGACCCCGGATTTTGAACGGGTCTCTGCTAGCGTTTCCAGTGCGGGCAGCGCTTGAAGACGTGCTCCCGCGCCTGTGTCCTGTAAGGTCGCCACCGGCACTTAGCGGTGATCCGCTTATTCTTGAATTCTGCCTAACCTTTGCTTCCCGCCGCTTGGCCTCTGATCGAGCGCTATGTACAGGTGGGCTTCACCATCCTTGCTGGTCGTTGTGCTCATGCACGCGCGAGAGAGCCGCGCGACACAACTGCGGATATGTACATCCATGTACGAACGCTAGACCACCAGACGTTGATCCAGCTGGAGCGCCGACGGACATGGCTAGATCCAGGTGTGGGGAGACAAACAGCCGACTCGCCCATCATGGACACACAGCCCGCAGAGTGGCTTGCCGGAGATGGAGGGAGAGAAACCTGTGCAATCAGCGGTGCCCAAGCGTCGTTATCCACGGAGCCTAAGCACTCGTGGTTGTACTCGCTGTTACGCCATGTCAGTGTTGCGTACACTGTACAGATGGATCATCGCGAAACCAACGTCCAATCCACCATACGCGCGGGCGAATCGAGAGGCCGAACATGTGCGATTCTCACGCACCCCGCATGTCGCCCACCCACCTAACCCCGCCAACTTTAAACGCCGTACCACCCTAGCTGTCCTTTTTCCCTTTCCCTTGAAAGAGGCAGCCTGTGTTCGATCACCACCTCGGCTGTTCGACGGGAAACTCACATATCTATCGGACTCGAACAGTTCCTCGCGTTCTCTTCACCGGGCGCAAACGCAAGTCCGACGTGGACGGAGGAGCTCGCCTTCAACATGGGCACATCGCAGGACAACGTACGTCCACTCCATAGCTATGCATCCACGTTCTCCTCCGGGACTGCGGCTCCTCCTTTTTTTCTTCCTCTCGATTCTGCATCTCTGGTCTCTCCATTTCTCGCTTGCTTGCAATCCCGCCATATGCAGTGTGTCCACACCAGCATTCAGGCTGCCCGCCGGTCAGCTGTCAGTGCCTAGGAGCCGTCTGTAGGATGTTCACAGGTGAAGCTGGCTGGCCGGCTGGCTTTTCTCTCATGGCCCGAGGGCGGCGACGGACCGGCCAGCCTTATTTACAGGCGAAAATGACAGATATCCGTCCCGCCCAAGTGACCGTGGAGCGCCCATCTCCACGGCCCAGCCCCACCGACGAGGGCAAGCCACAGCACTATCACGTGGGGGCCAAACCGTCTACATAAATCCGTGTAGTTACTAGAATCCGCAGCCCGCATAGGGGGTTGTCCGAAGCAGGCAGCGGACAACTCCGACTGCGCATGGCGGAACACTTGTCTGTATACCGTACGGCACAGAGGGCCTGAGACGCGGTCTGAGGCGCGAAACCTTTGCGTGCGCGGTGGGAGGGGCGGTGCGCACCTTACCCCGCCCCCATTCCGCGTCCTCGTCCACGGGGGAACTGCGGGCGAATTGTCTGCACACATGGAAGTACATACGTCCGTTCGGTTCGATGTTCGGCTCGCCCGACGGATCGTTCGCACCGCTCAACGGCGGGAAATTGCGCGATGGATCGCTCGTATTGCTCGGCGGGTCGTTCGACGCTTGCCCCGGCGCCTTGCGCTTGCCCTTCGCCCGGCCGCGTCGCAGCCTGGGACCTTCTCCTGCTCCTGCCCCGCCAGCTGCCCCGACTCTCCGGCTGCAGGGAAGTGACGGCTCGCGTACAGCCCCTCGCGCTCAACCACTTCCATCTCCGCGAGGTACTCGAGTAGGTCCGTGGAATAGACACCGGTCATGGTCACAAACTCCGGCGGCTCAGGGAGGTGTCTGAGGCGAAGGAGATCACGTGGCGAAGAGTTAGATATTGGCGAGCTGGTTGATTTAGGTTCAGAGCAGCTGGGAGCTATCTATGTAGTGTTAGAATCCGATATCGTAGCATACAGTGTGAGGAGTCCGCGCCATTTCCCTCTTCCCCACCAAATTGGCTGCATCCGGCAACCATTCATCTTCCGCCACGTTCTCCTTCCCCGGGCGCGCTGCCCCTCCTTGCTGGTCCTCACATCTTCCGGCTGGTTACAGTGTAAGCTCAAAGACGTGCCCACATGCCTTACCTCCACGTGGGCGTGGCTTTGACCCTGAACTCTGCTCGGCCGGGAGGCGAGGGGCGGGCGTGATGGAAACCCTAGATATCTCTCCAGATTCTGGTACGTCAGGCTTGTTGAATCGTCATGTGGGATGATGGAAGGAGACAAACCGACGATGGAGGTATTGTTCTCGGGTAGGCTACTATCTCAGAAAGAGAAGAGAATAAAGGAAGAAGGACTTTGTACCCAATCCTTCCCTTTAGCGCAGTGCAACGCCAGCCCCGTCACACCGATGACAAACAACAAAAATCGCCTCAGCGAGGGCGAGTTATTGCCGGATGCAGCCAACTGGAGCGAGGTTGTTAAGGTTGCGGAAGATGGGGTGTTTGCGGCTGCTGGGAGTGACACGGGCGAGTGCTCCTCTCCCTCCTCCACGAGACTGCCTTCCTTGGGCGCTCCTCTGGGTCTCCTACGAGCACCCGCAAAAGGGAACTCTCCTACTCGCCGATAGCAGCTACCATCAGCGCTGCTTCGGTCGTTGCGGGGCCGGGCCGGACACCGTGATGAGCTGAGTGCAGTTATACTGAACTGGGTAACTAAGTCTTGGCGTTTTTGCCGATGCGTTGCCGATGTCGGTTGCTGAATTGCCGGCTGACGGCGCTTCCTGTCGCTAACGAGCGTGATGGCCCCTCCAAAGCGAGTGATTGTATCCCGTCAGAGGGATATCTGCTGTATGCCTTCTGGCAGTGATGTTCCGATTACGAGTAACTGGTTGGCCGTCGAAATCCGGAGAACGGACGCGAGGCGGACGTCTCTCCCGCCTCCGCTGTTTGCGGGTATCTGGTGAGACGGGCAACCGACATCGTGAACCCCCGATATTGCGTCAACGATACCTGTTCCACCTGCTGGGCCTGCAGGGACGGAATCGGGAGACCGTCTATGTGCAGTGTAGATGTCGCTACCCGTGGTGCATACAATGCCATATGTACTAGTACACGGTATGTCCCCACGCGATGCACACAACCTCGGTTATCGAAGAGCAGCGCCGGATATCACCATCGAGATCAGATGGTGCCCGGCGCACGAAGGCGTTGAGGGCAACGAAAAGGCCGATGAATGGGCCAAGCTTGCAGCTGACGAGCCGGACGCTCACGGCGTGGAAGGCTGGACATACTCGGACCGGCCGGAGGAGAGTCCGCTCCCCAGATCCCTCGCCAACATCAGGAGGGAGATCTCGGAGAAGAAGTGGATGGAGGCTCGACAGTGGGCCGGAGCCCGGATCTCCAGGAAAAAATACAAAATGCCGAGAAGCCAGAGGCCGGACGGCACGGTTGCTGGAAGCACCAAGAGGCTTGCCTCGAGGTTCTACCAGCTGAAAACGGGGCATGCACGCACCGGTGAATACCTACACTGGACGAAGGCAAGGCGGACGGCCCAGTGCTGGTGGTGCCCCCACCCCAAGCAGACGAGGGAGCACCTCCTAAAGGGGTGCCCGAGATGGAGGAAGCAGCAAAAGGTGCTGTGGAAGGAGGTCTGGGAGGAGACGGGAGGAGGGAGGTTCAGGTGGAAGGCTCACGAGCTTTTTGCCGAACCTAGGTGCAGCGAGGCGGTGTTGAGGTTCCTCATGGCAACGGACGTAGGGAAAATAGTCCTGCCGGCGGAAGACAGAGAGGATATGGAGGGGAGTGAGGCGTCAGAGTGTGAGCTCCGGGAACGCCAGGAACAAGAAGACGAGCGGAGGGCGGAGGCGGAGGCGCTGGGCGCATGGGGGGAACCTTTGTTCCTGCCCATCCCAC
>Ga0307508_10001713_pt1 | contig 24333 bp, 14 predicted proteins | sample 9_EM_MG_FD_203089 | JGI IMG/M metagenome (GOLD analysis project Ga0307508, IMG submission 203089) | Populus trichocarpa ectomycorrhiza microbial communities from riparian zone in the Pacific Northwest, United States - 9_EM | ecosystem: Host-associated > Plants > Roots > Unclassified | place... | reverse complement strand
ATTGCCCTGCCAGCAGGGAAAAAAGGCAAACGGTAATGGCCATGTACAATGTTTTGATTTTAGGGTCCTTTGACTGAAAATAGCCGCGGAGACCCAGCCGCATGAAAATAAAGTAAAAACTGAGATGAAGCAAGAGGCCTATCCAGCCCTGCTCCGCCAATATTTTCATATAGCCGCTGTCGGGCTGGAATTGCGACAGGTAATGGCCCTGGTTATACAAAGCGCCTTCGTATCCGCAGGTGCTGATGCCGCCGCCCATGGGATGCTGCTGGATGTAAGGCTGCACGTGGTGCCGGTTGATGGAGCGCAGCATGGCGGAAGCATCTTTATTGCCCTGGAAGGTGGTGCTGATGCGCAATACGACCGGGTTATTTTTGAAAGGACCGAACAGCACAAAAAGGGCCATAAAAAGAAAGCCGATCATAATGGTATAGGTCCTTTTTTCATTCATGGTAAAGATGCCGTAGCCCAGCACGCCGGCCACGATCATCAGGTTGCACGAGCGGGTGCCGGAATAGCTGGAAGCAAGGAAAAAAGCCACTGCGGCCAGCAGCAGCTGCTTGCGTCTTTTTACAGAAGGCGTAAGAGCGGCCAGCACCAGGGCGAATACCATGGTAGAGGCGCAGAGCACGCCAAAGGTAGCCGGGTCGCTCAGTACCGAAAACTTGCGCAGGAAGCCCGACTGGTAGGCCAGGGCATAGGCTTCGGGGTTGCGGCGGAACCAGTTGGTTTCAAAATTGAACAGCCCGAACCATTGCTGTTTGATGCCATACAGGGCGATGCATAATACCAGTATGAGCCATATTTTGAGGAACTGTGCGATCCTTTTGTACGAATCCATGATAATATAGGCCATGTAATAAAACGCCAGGTAGCTGAGCTGTTTTCTTACATAGTTAAACCAGCCCAGGCGGCTGTGGGGCACGGGATTGAAAACATCTGCAATAAAATAGGCCATCAGCACCAGGTACATGATGGTGATGGGGTTTCTCCAGAACGGGCCTATATTGGTGCGCTCCCTGTATTGTTGGGCGATGATGGAAAGCAGGGTAAGGTATTGTATGCTTTCGATAACCAGGCCCAGCGGCACGGGTATGGAGGTGGTAAAAAGGCGGTCGGGCATGGACAGGCAGGAGGAGGCGATCAGCGACGTATAAAAACCAAAGATGGGATACCGGAAAACGATGATCACAAACAGGAGCCCTGCCAGCAAAAAAGCAATGGCCATGGGAAAGGCGGGCATGATTTTGGCGCCGCCCAGGGCAATGGCCACGCCCAGCAGGCCCATGAAGATGTAGCCGGGCACGGTATTGAACTTTTTGGTATAAAAGTTATACTTCAGCCACTGGAAAAACAAGCCGATAATATTTGGTTTTGCGAGGTTCGCCATGCGTTGCTACATAAATAAAAAATACATAAACATCATTGCCAGGAAAAACAGCATAAAGAGGCTGGCAAAAAGCTCCAGCGGCGTTATTTGCCGTTTATTGTCTGTGTCGCTCATGCTGCCCGGTTTGAATATGCTTAAAAAAAGCGTCTCCCATCAGCCCGATGCTGTTTTCCCAGGTATGTGAGAGCGCAAATTGTTTCCGTTGTTCCTGCATCTGCCCGTTGTTGTATTGCCCCGGCTGCTCTACGATGTTAAGGATGCTGCGCACATATTCGTCGCCGTTGCTGCATAAAAAGGTATAAGGCCTGAACATTTCCATGGCTTCCGTGGCGGTAGCCACTACCGGCTTGCCCATGGCCAGGTACTCGTCTACCTTACGGGGATAATTGCCCCGGGTAATATCGTTGAGTATCTGGGGGTTGATGCAAATATCAAAATGATACACGTATTGTGCCAATTGATCGGGCGGCTTCGGTCCCAGGAAATGAATGTTGGGGTATTTTGCCAGCTCTTCTTTGCGAAACTCCTTGTCTACAGGCCCCACGAGCACGATGCTGCATTGCGGCAGGGCGGCGGCGATGTGCTGTATGATGTCTGCATCGATGCGCCAGGCGCTTATATTGCCCGTATAGCCGATGATGGGGCGGGTGATATCCTTCATATCGGCGGGCAGGGGCAGGCCGGTAACCAGGAACTGCGAGAGATCGCAGCCTTGCCCGATATCGGCGCTGTTGGGGTTGAGCTTGCGGGCATAGGCGGCCAGGTAAGCTGAATTGGCCGCCACCAAATCGGCTTTCTTTATGATGCCGCTTTCATGGCGCGGGCCATGCCGGAAGAAGAAGGGTACTCCCAGCATATAATCGCGCAGGTAAAAAATATGCTGCCGGCAGGCGGGTATCAGCCCGGGCAGGTAAAAGCCGCGGATAAAATCATTGTCGTTGATCAGAATTACTTCTTTAAACTGCAGGTCGTGTATCGCCTTATTGATTTCGCGGGCCAGCCGTTTGCCGTTTATTTTATTAAATATATCGTGCAGGCCTTTGAGGGGGATGCCGTTGATGGATTCTACGATAACGCGGGGGTTTTGTATCCACAGGTTGGGCTGTACCTGTTCAAGCTCTTTGATCCCTTTGCGTATGCTGGCGAGCCTTGTTTTGACTTTGGCGTCGGAGCGGTGTTTGATATAATAGCTGCGGTCGAGCGCGCGGTTTACAAAAAGCACGCGGTTGTGCCGGGCAAGCTCAAGGGCCATGTCCTTGAAGTTGCTGCCAATTTCAGTATCCCATGGCTGGAAGCTGAACATTACAATATCTCTGTTACGGATAAAATTATGTTCCATAAGGTATTCCTCTACGGATTATACGAGGGCTATTTTTTGTGAATGAAAATTGATTTCGTCCACCGGTTTCTTCAATGAGAACAGCCACCAGGCGCCCAGCCTTACCGCCACATTGTACAGCAATACCGGCAGCAGGATACCTGCCAGCATAGCGGGCACCAGTATCATGGGCACGCTGGTTATGTGCAATACATATACCAGGAAAATCCTTACTGCGGCAATGACCATTACATGCGCCAGGTAAATGTACAGGGAATGGTAGCCGATAATGCGCAGCCATTTGAGTACAGACAGGCGTTGCAGCAGAAAGGACATTTGTATGGTAAAGGCGCAGCCGCACAGCGAAATAAAGAATGCCAGGGCCGGCAATTTGTCGCCCACGTAAAAATCGCTGTTGTGGCGGATATTGATGATCGTGTACAGGTACTGCGAAGCCAGGAAAATAATAAATGATGCGAGCAGCCAGGAAGGCGCCGTAATCATGGATTTCTTGTTTTTCTTTCCCAGCAGGTATCCTGATATGATATCGCCGATACAGAAATAAATATAATAATTCAGTATGTCGGTAAGCAGGTAACCATTGGTTTCGGTGAAGCGCAGCATGCCTGCGATGGTATAAAAGATCATACCCAGCACCAGCTGCTGCCAGTGGTTGAGGCGGAACGCCATTTTGACCAGGGCATACAGGGCGCCTACGAAAAACAGGGCGTTGAGGTACCAGAACTGTTCGATGCGGCGGGGGTTGATGATAAGGTTCAGGTAATCTACCGGCTCGCGGTGCGCATTGACATAGCTTCTCATCAAAAACTGCATGGTTATCTGTATGGAGCCCCATACGAGCAGCGGGTAAAAAACAATTTTAAACCGGCTGTTAACGTAGTTGCCCAGGCCTTTTTTGACAAGGCCCGACGAAAGGAATAAGCCAGATATGATAAAAAACAACGGCATTCTGAAACTATAAAAACAAATATTCAATACTTCAAGTGCAGGGTAGTTGTACAACGGCAGTCCCGCCTGTTTCATCCCTTCCATGCAATGCCGGAAGCATACCAGGATAATACAAACACCCCTGGCATAGTCTATCCAGGCCAGCCGGTTGGAACTGAGGATAAACTTCCCGTTAAATAAGTCCTTCAGCACTTGTCGTTCGGTTTTAAGGTTTAAGTAGCGGCCTGCAGGCACCGGTGGTAATCACGGCTGGTTACAGGTCGATATTATCTTTGTCGACTTTATTGAGTACGGCTCCAAGCAGTTTTTCATGGGTCCCTTTCAGGAATTTGATCGATTCTTTATCGGCTTCTTTCAGGGTGGTATTGGAAGAAAATACGGCGATGATGCCATCAACGTATTTAGACAGCTCTTTACTATCGGCATGGAAGGACAAATCGGCGCCTTCCAGTAATATATAGTCGTAACTGCCGGCTACCTGGTGAATATGTTCGAGCAGGTTATTTTTGGGCAGTATTTCCACGGGCGAGTAATTGCCTTCCTTGCACCCGATGATATCTACGTAGGGTATTTTGGTCATACTGGTGGCGCTGGTAAACTTTTCGATGGCGTTCCTGTCGTTCTCGAGGCTTATTTGCTCAAGCACGGGTTTGGCCTCAAAAACACGGGTAAGCGCATTGTTCGAAAAATTGGTATCTACCAGCAGCACTTTCTTTTTGCTGAGGCTGAAGCTATAGGCAAGCGCTTCCATGATGATTGTTTTGCCTTCAGCGGGCTGGGGGCTGGTAAACAGGATGACTTTTTTGCCGCAGGTTTCTATTTCGTATCGCAGCTTTCGAAGGTTTTCTACAAACAGGCTTTCCTGCTCGGCCCGCCCCTCCTGCGTAAAATTGAAATAATCGGCCAGTGTCTTTCCTCTTAAATCGATTCTATTGATGGTAGACAGCAGGGGAATGCTGACTGCTTTATTGAAGATAGAGGGCGCCCGCAGCGAATGGTCGATGAAGTCGAGGGTAATAATAGACAGCGAGGAAATGATCAGGGCGCCGAAGGCGCTCAGGCCCACGATCACTTTACGGTTGGACGACTCGGGTTTTACGGCCGGCTGTCCCAGCAGGGTTTGCTTAAAGTTGATATCGGGCGACACGCTTACGTCGTTGGCTGTTTGCAGTTTCCCCAGCATTTGTTCGTATTGCTTCTGGTCGAGGTCTATTTCGGTTTGCATGGCCGCCACGGTAACATCGGCGCCTGCGCCGCTTTTGGCCATATCGCTGTACTTATTTGCTTCTACGTTCAGGGAGGCCAGGGTGGTTTGCTGGGCGGCGATATCGTTTTCTACGCCGATGCGCAGCGCCAGCAGGTCTTCCCTTCTTCTTTTTATATCGCCTTTGTCGAGCGTGCCTGTCACGTTGCTGGGTTGCAGCAGCTGTATTTTTTTAAGGTTGGCGTCAATCTGCGTTTGTATACCGGCGTCGTTACCGCCTTTCCTGGCCAGCTCGGAGGCGAGCTCGCGGTTTTTGTTGAGCAGCGAAATGTATTCTGCGTTGTTATTGGTAGCGGGGGTAGTGCTGGTGCTGCTGCCGGCACTGGCCAGGGAATTCAGCTGGGTTTTGATCGATTCCAGCTGGCCTTTCAGCTGGTTGAGGCGGCTTTCTTCGACCGATTTGCGGGTGGTCACCTCCCTGAGTATTTCGAGGGCGCCTTTGCTGCGGTCGTTTACATCGGGGGAGCCGAAGCCGGCCTTATACGCCAGCAGCTTGGCTGTTTTGGCTTCTATTTCCTCTTTCTTCTTTTTGGCCAGGGTATCGAGCCTGCCGGCCGATTCCACGGTGCGCTTGGTGCTGATGGAATTGTAAAAGCCGATGAATTCATCCCCGATGGAATTGACCACAAAGGCCGATTGCTCGGGGTTTTCCGAGCGGTAAAGAATGTTGAGGTAGTCGGTCGCTTCCTCGCGGTCTACAATGAGGTGGTCGAGAATAGATTCGTTATCGTATTCGTACAGCTTGATAAGCTCCCAGGCTTTGTTTTCTTCGGGGTTATAGGCTTTTAAGATGTCTCTTGTCAGCTTTTTACTGACAAGCAGCTGTTTTATTTTTTCAAAATTGACGGCGGCATTCCGGTACGCGGGTTTTTCCCTTTGCTGGGGGGTGAGCACTTTAAAAGGGCTTTTGTCTTCGAGGTCGTGCAGCATCAAATCGTACGACAGCATCGATATGACCACGGGCGATTTGAAGGTTTCCAGCACGTTTTTGAAACGCATGTCGACTTCAAAAATAGAGAGGTTATTGTCGTCGCTGAGCTTTACCTGTTGTTTCATGGTAAAGCCGGTGGAATATTGAGCGATGGATAGATAGAGTTTTTTACGGGTAAGGGTAAAGAGCAGGCCCGCCGAAACGCCGGCGATGGTGCATATAATGATCACCCATTTTTTACGCAGGAGCGCGTTGATAAGAAACATGACATCCATGCAAATCTAGTTTTATAGTTTCAGAATTAACTTTCAATCAATTACCGAGGTTCTGGCGGCGGTAAATTAATTAAAAAAAACCGGGATATATTCCCTTCTTCTTTCTTTTATAAGCACATGTGAACAACTGTCTTGCAAGCGTTCCCCCGTTTTTTAAATGGGACGGGACCATGGTTTCATGAATACCGGGTGAATTGCGGTAAAAAGTTTGAGGTAATCCAACAAGTTAAGGGAAATTGGAGATGTAAAAACCGGGTGGTTTCTCTAAGAATAATGAGGCTTACAGCACGGGGTTGTTTTCAACAGTGGATAATGAATGGGGAGCAGGAATCCCTGTGTGGGATGGGCAAAAGTAATACTATTTTCCAATTAAGGAAATTATTTTGGGGGTGAGGAGTGGAGGCCGCGGGCGACCTCTACGGGTATTTTAACACAGAGGTGCATGGAGGTGGGTTCACAGAGGCGCACAGAGGCGTTTGCGTCGAATGAGGTTGTTTGCGGCCGGGGGGGTGATTGTGCTTAATGCGTTTGCCCCATTTGCTTATAGCGTAGCAACAGCTTTGTGCCCTCTGTGAACCAACCTTTGTGGACCTCTGTGTTTAAAAAGGCGCCGGAGGCGCCTTGAAATATGGTTAGAATATGTATAAGCCTCTAATTATGGTACCAAAATAAAATTGGTCACATCCTGGTCGGCATAGTCTACCATTCCCTTGCCGTCGTACACTTTTACCTTATAGCCCAGGCCTTTCAGGTAATTAAGGGTCAGGTCGCGGCGCTCGTTTTTCCACAATTCGCAGTAGATAACGGGTTTGTGTTTGAGCAGCAGGGCTTTAGCGCCTTTAAGCACGGGGTATTCGAAGTTTTCCACGTCTATTTTAATGGCGTGGATGGCGGGCAGCGCCTGCAGCTCTTTGATATCGTCCAGTTTTTTTACCGGTACGGTAAAGGTCAGGCCCTGGTTGAGCGGGTCGTTGTCGCTGCCCTCCACTACGTGGCTCAGGCCCTGCATTTTTACCTTATCGAGCACGGGCATGACCATGGTCAGCTGGCCGTTTTCTTCGCCCAGGGCGGTTTCGAACAGCTGTACGTTTTTCAGTTTGAAATAGCGGATAATGCGTTTAAGCGCCTTCAGGTTCTGGGGCATCGGCTCAAAGGAGTGCACGGTAGCGTTGGGGAATTTCCTGGCCAGGCTAACGGTCATAATCCCGATATTGGCGCCGATATCGAGTATGGCTCCCTTGTTGGGGATCATTTCCATAAAATGCACAAATTCTTCCTCATGGTGGTTGCGGCTCATCCGCCGTATGGTGAAGATGGAAAAAATGAACAGGTAATTATCAAAGCCCAGTAGCTTCTGCAACACTTGCTTAACCGTAGTCTTTAGCATGGCGGAGTATATATTTTTTTATCTAAGCGCGGGTAAAAAAAAACATTTAATTGCATATTTCAAAATGCGAATATGTATTTAGCGATTATATTTACCCCGCCGATTGCTGCCATCCACCGGCAAAAAACGTACGCAGATGCTGTTTATTATTAAAATATTATTCTGGCTGGCGCTGGCCCTGGTGCTGTATACCTATATCGGTTACGGCATTCTTATATGGGTGGTTAACCGCTTTAAAAAGGCGTTGTCAAAAAAAGCCGCCCTGCCGGCGGGCGAATTTCTCCCTGAGGTAGCGCTGGTGGTAGCAGCGTATAACGAGGAAGAGTATATTGAAGACAAGATACAGAACACGCTGGCCCTCGATTACCCCGCCGAAAAACTACATATTTATTTTGTGACAGATGGGTCTGATGACAGCACCCCAACTATCGTGGCAAAATATCCACGTATAAAATTGCTGCACCAGCCCGAGCGAAATGGCAAGGCGGCGGCGGTTAACCGCACCATGGAAATAGTGCAGGAGCCCTATGTTATTTTCTGCGATGCCAATACCCTGCTCAATACGGCCTGTATCAAAGAAATCGTGCGGCACTATACGGACCCGAAAGTAGGCGCTGTGGCGGGTGAGAAAAAAATTTACCAACCCGGCAGCGGCGGGGCCGCCTCGGCAGGGGAGGGGTTATACTGGAAATACGAATCTTTCCTGAAAAAACAGGATTCACTGCTGTATTCGGTGGTAGGCGCCGCGGGGGAGCTGTTTTCCGTTCGCACGGCGTTGTACGAGCCGGTGGAGCGTGGGGCCATTATAGAAGATTTTATGATGTCTTTGCGCATCTGTATGAGGGGGTATGTGGTGCGGTATGCCCCGGAGGCATTTGCCATAGAAACGGCTTCTGCGTCGATAAAAGACGAGCAGAAAAGGAAAGTCAGGATTTGTGCGGGCGGTTTTCAGTCGATGGTATGGCTAAAGGGCCTGCTCAATATATTTAAATATAAAACCCTGTCGTTTCAATACATTTCGCACCGGGTGTTCCGCTGGTCGGTATGCCCTTTATGCCTTTTGCTGTTGCTGCCGCTGAATGCCGCGCTGGTGGCTGCTGCAGCCGGTCCGGGCTATACCGTTATCCTGGCCCTGCAGGCGCTTTTTTACGGGGTGGCGCTTACCGGCTGGTTCTTTGCAAGCCGGAACATTAAAGTAAAATTACTATATGTGCCTTATTACTTCCTGTTTATGAATGTATCTGTATTCCTGGGGCTGCGGCGTTATCTTACCGGCCGGCAATCCGTTTTATGGGATAAGGCCCTGCGTCAAAAAATGGCCTGAGGAAAAATACCCCATTTGGGGTATTGTTGGTTTTGTAGCCCGGCATTAGATTTGCTCCTGTAATAAAAAATTAATGATACCGTGTTTGGTTTATTGATTTTAAATATTACTTTTACCCAACGAATCTTCTTGCCTTATTCAAAATCCTTTGAAGATCAGGTTAAAAGACTACTCTATCCCCCAAACATCCTTCGAATGCCGACGTAACCTGATTTATACTTCATCAGCATAATCCACCAAGGTCCTGGAATTAATAGAATCCCACTATTCCATACAACCTTCCATTACCCTATTGTATGCCGTACCATCCAATTGCCGCCTACTGAAAAATTGAGTTTATAAAACTTAATTTATCAAAGCATCATGAAACGACACATTTTAGCAATTGACGAAAGCAAGGCAATCCGCTTTTTGTTACAAACCGTTCTCGGTCAGAAGCACCGGGTAACTACTGCATCGGATGGTTGTTCCGCGTTATACTGGCTCTCTAAAAGAAACCTGCCGGATGTTATTATCGTAGATCCACAATTGCCAGACATGCAAAACTGGGAATTGCTGGAGCATTTAACGACCAGCGGGCTTTATGGCCAGATACCGATCATCGTGCTCTCGGCTCTCGACAAAAAGGAAACCGCGCAGAAATGCCAGGAACTGGGTATACAGGAATATTTCCAGCAGCCCTTTAACCCGGTTGAGCTGCAAAAAGCCATTGACCGTATCACCGCTCACCAAAACGTCGAAACCACGGAATTAAAAGCGGTATAGACCAGGTATAGACCAAACGTATATTTCTAAGTTTGCAGCCGTATCGAAATACCAGCTTAATCAGACCCTATAATTGAAACAACATTTTTAATCGAAATTCTACCTAATGGAACTTGCATATTTACCAAAAAACAAGTCAATAGGGAAAACGTATAAGCATTTTACTGTCAACTCTTACACGGTAGTTCCTACGAATGAGTCCGTTAAGAAAACGGAATTCTTTTACATAGGCAAAAACAGCAGCCTTATAGACAGCCTGGTAGATCTTTTCGATGGTGGCTATGCCGCCGAAAACGCGGAAAAAGCCATCGCCATCCTTTCCAAAGTGATGGAAAAGAGAAATACCAGTCCCGGCGTTGTTATCATGGATGCCGCCCTGGGCGCCCCTGCCCTGCAATCCGTTCATCGTTTTCTCTCTGCTTCCCGCTCTTTTTACGCCACCCCCTTAATGGTGGAGGTATCGGGTATTGCCCAGGAACAGGTAGCCGAATTCCGCCGCCTTTCCTTTATTGACGATATCATCGATTTGCAGCAATGCAACGAGCGTTTATTGACCAAGATCAGTTTTCTGTCGCGCATAAAAGATTTCAATAACCAGAAAGAGCTCCAGCAAAAGATCGACAAGCCCTTCCATGCGTTTACGCCCAAGTACAGCCCGATGAAGCGTTTGTTTGACATTGCGGTGGCTTCTACGGCCCTGCTGCTGCTGAGCCCGCTGTTTATCCTGATAGCCATTGCCGTAAAACTGGAGTCGAAAGGCCCCATATTTTATATCGCCAAAAGAGCAGGCCGCGGTTACCGGATATTCAATTTTTACAAGTTCCGCACCATGGTGATGGATGCCGATAAGAAGATAGAGCAGCTCACCCACCTTAACCAGTACAATACGACTTCCACTGAAGGCCCCGTATTTTTTAAGGTGAGCAACGACCCCCGTATTACCAAAGTAGGCGCTTTCCTGCGCAATACCAGCCTCGATGAGCTGCCCCAGCTGATCAACGTATTGCTGGCCGATATGTCGCTGGTGGGCAACCGCCCCCTGCCGCTGTACGAGGCGCAAACGCTGACGACCGACGAATGGGCGGCCCGTTTTATGGCGCCCGCCGGTATGACCGGCCTGTGGCAAATCAAGAAAAGGGGACAGAAGGATATGTCGGTAGAAGAAAGGATCAGCCTTGATATCGACTATGCCAACCGCAATAATTTTATGTACGATTTATGGATAATGGCCAATACGCCCACTGCTTTGATGCAGAAATCGAGTGTATAAGTGCTGTTTTTTCCCTAATTTCCGTATCATAAAAAGAGTCGTATAATGTTAACCGGTGCTGAACCGTTAATATCTATTGTCACCTTAAATTACAACCAGACCCCGGTAACCTGCGAGTTCCTGGAATCTACGCGTAAGCTTCTTTACAAAAATTTCGAAATATTGGTTTGTGATATGGCGTCGGACATTGATCCGACGCCTGTCATTTCCGCCGGTAACTATCCCCATACCCGGCTCCTGCTGGCGGGAAAGAACCTGGGTTTTGCGGGCGGCAATAACTGGGGCATCCGGCAGGCGGGGGGCGAGTATATTTTTATCGTCAACAACGATACCGAGGTGACTCCCGATTTGCTGCATCGCCTGCTGGCGCCGTTTTACCGTGATTCCGCCATCGGCGTTACCAGTCCTAAAATAAAATACTTTTTCAGTCCCGACACGATACAGTATGCCGGCTTCAACCCCATGAATCCCTTTACGGGCCGTACGTCTACCGTAGGCGATAAGGAAACCGACAAGGGGCAATATGACGTATCGGGTCCTACTTTTGGCGCACATGGCTGCGCGATGATGGTAAAAAGGGAAGTGATTGAAAAAACGGGTATGTTTCCCGACCTGTTTTTCCTGTATTACGAGGAGTGGGACTGGTCGGCGCGTATCCGCAGGGCCGGTTATACCATCTGGTATACGGCCGACGCCACGATTTATCACAAGGAATCCATGTCGGTAGGCAAGCAAAACCCGATGAAGGTATATTACCATACCCGCAACCGTATCCTGTATATACGGCGTAACTCGGCCTGGTACCAGCGGTTGGTATTTTACGTGTTCTTTGCTTCCTTTGTAGCGCCGAAGGAGCTCTTCAAATTCCTGGCGGGCCGTAAATGGGCGCATCTCAGGAATTTCTGGAAGGGGGTGAGCTGGAACCTTTTTACGCGAATAGGCGCGAATCTGAGCGAATAGACGCTAATGCGATAAAATATGATTGTACTATACGTTCTCTTTTTCGGGTTGTTTATATACATGGCGGCGGGTACGCTGTACCTGCTGGTAATAGCCCTGGCGGGACGTTTTGGGACACTGCGCGATTATAGCGGCCCGGTGGAGGAGAAAAAAAGGATAGCGGTGATCATTCCTTCTTACAAAGAAGACAATATCATTGTACATACCGCGCAGCAGGCGGCGGCGCATCATTACCCGGCCGATCGCTTCCAGGTGCTGGTGGTGGCCGATAAGCTGCAACCCGAAACGGTGGCTGCCCTGCGGCAGGTACCGGTACAGGTGCTGGAAGTGGATGCGAATATGAAATCGAGGTCGATCAATGCCGCTTTCGGCGTGCTGGATGCCGGGCATTTCGATATCGCCCTTATACTGGATGCCGATAATATTATGGAGCAAGGCTGCCTGGAGAAGGTGAATGCCGCCTTTGTAAAAGGCGCGCAGGCCATCCAGTGTCACCGTACTGCCAAAAACCAGCATACCGCGGTGGCGGTGCTCGATGCCATCAGCGAGGAGATCAATATCAACCTTTTCAGGCGGGGGCCTGCCGTACTGCAGCTGTCTGCCGCACCCATCGGGTCGGGGATGGCCTTTGATTTTACCCTGCTTAAAAGCATTTTCAGCCAGGAGCATATCCTTAATAATCCCGGCGAGGACCGGGAAATAGATACGTACCTGATGAAAAACAAGGTGCTGATGGCGTTTTTAGACGATGCCTATGTATACGATGAGAAGGTGGCCAATGCCGGTGTATTTGAAAAGCAGCGGGTTCGCTGGCTGGAAGCCCAGGTAAACCATGTAAAGCGTTTTTTCGATGCCGATATGAAGGATTGTCCGCGAACGGTGGTGTATTACAACAAGCTTTTCCAGAACCTGCTGCTGCCGCGCCTGCTCTTTATCATGGTATTTGGCCTGCTGGCGGTGCTGCTGCTGCTGCAATGGTGGCTGGGGACAAGGCTGATGAGCCCTGCGCCGGGCTGGTGGATAGGGCTGATGGGGTGCTATGCCGCTGTGCTGTTTGTGTCGGTGCCTGGGCGTTTTTATAATGCCGCTACCTTGAGGGCTATCCTGCATATTCCGTCGCTGATGCTGGCAATGTTACGGGCCCTGCTAAAAATAAAATCCGGGCGCACAGAATTCCTCCATACGCCAAAAACCTACACATCAAAATAATATACCGTATTTTTTTTATTAATACAAGCAGTTTTCCCTCAATTTTTCCACACCTGCACTTTTTTTATTCTTTTGGTCTTTATTTTGCTGCACTCGACTGATTCTTACCCCTATTTAACTCAAATCCTTCCCCATAAAAGCGTCTATTATCTTGCCTGTCACACAATCCATGTAATTTATTTTAAATTTCAACGTTACTAAAACTGCTAATGATGCGTGAGGCATGTCTGATGGTAAGGAATGTTGTATTGCGTTCCCCTGAGATAGCACCCTATGATCCTGATCCGATTCACGTTGTAAATCCGTACCGAATGAAAACCAAGCTCTACGCCTGTAAATGGCTGTTGTTGCTGTGCATTTTCGTATTTTCGGGCACAGTTACCTTCGGCCAGCAAGTAGCAAAAACCATCTCCTATGCCGGCGCCAATGGCGTTATCGGCTTTCTTGAATTCAAGCCAACCGACTACGGTTCGCAAAAACATCCCCTGATTATTTTCATGCATGGCATCGGCGAAAGAGGCGATGGAACCACCCAAATCAATAATGTGGCTGCCAATGGTATTCCCCGGCTATGCGCTGCGGGCGCCACGATGCGTTTTACCGTGGGCGGGCAAACCTCTTCTTTCGTAGTGCTATCGCCTCAGCTGTATTCCGGTTATGGCGCGTGGCAGTCATTCTACGTGACGGAAATGATCAAATATGCCAAGGCCAATCTGCAGATAGATACGAATCGCATATACGTCACCGGGCTTAGCCTGGGCGGCGGCGGCGCCTGGATATATGCTTTTGAAAGCTATGAAAATGCAAAGACCATTGCGGCCCTGGCCCCTGTGTGCGGTACTGACGACGGCTGGGATGCCAATGCCTGCGTATCGGCCGGTGCGGCCAACCTGCCTATCTGGGCTTTTCACTGTAAGGATGACGGCACGGTAGCTTATACCAATACCCAGCACGTACAGCTGGTGCTGGCCTGGAACTGCGGCGTTATGAACCCCGCTCCCCGGTATTCCTATTACCTGAGCGGCGGCCACAGCGGCGCCTGGAACAATGCCTTCGATACCGGGCATATCACGCGGCTGGTAGACAGCAGCCTGGTCATAACCGGCAAGAGCACCAGTATTAATTTTAAAGCGACCCCCAACCTATATGAATGGTTTTTGATGAACAGCAGGGCCCCGTCTACCGGCAATACGCCGCCGGTGGCCAGTGCGGGCAGTAATCAAACCATTACGCTCCCCACCAATTCCGCCAGCTTAAGCGGCAGTGGTACGGGTACCAATGGCGCTACCATCAGCACGTATGCGTGGACGCAAACGAGCGGCCCCGGCACCGCGGGTTTTGGTTCGGCCGGTAACGCCTCTACCACGGTTACCGGCCTGATCCAGGGTACCTATGTTTTTACCCTGACGGTGACCGATAACAACGGGCTTAGCAACAGCGCCACCGTTACCGTAACGGTCAACCCGGCCAATACGCCGCCGGTGGCCAATGCGGGCAGCAATCAAACCATTACCCTTCCCACCAGCAGCGCAAGCCTGAGCGGCAGCGGCACGGGTACCAACGGCGCTACCATCAGCACCTATGCCTGGACGCAGACCAGCGGTCCCAATACCGCCGGTATCACTACAGCGGGCAGCGCCGCTACTACCGTAACGGGGCTTATACAGGGCGCCTATGTTTTTACCCTGACGGTTACCGACAACCATGGCCTGACCAACAGCGCCACCGTGAGTGTGACGGTCAACCCGGCGCCCAATACGCCGCCGGTGGCCAATGCAGGCAGCAATCAAACGATACAATTACCCGCCAGTTCGGCCACATTAAGCGGTAGCGGTACGGGCACCAACGGCGCCACTATCAGCACCTATGCGTGGACGCAGACGAGCGGACCCAATACAGCAGGTATCAGCACCCCGGGCAGCGCGGGCACCACCGTGACGGGGTTGATACAAGGCACCTATGTGTTTACCTTAACGGTGACCGATAATCATAGCCTGACCAACAGCGCTACGGTAAGCGTTACCGTTAACCCGGCTTATACAGTTCCTTCGGTGAGCGCGGGCGGCAACCAAACCATTCAGCTGCCTGCCAGTTCGGCCACGCTTACCGGCAGCGGCACGGGCACCAATGGCGCTACCATCAGCACCTATGCCTGGACGCAGACCAGCGGCCCCAATACGGCCGGTATTACCACGGCCGGCAGCGCAGGCACAACGGTGACCGGTTTGATACAAGGCACTTATGTGTTTACCTTAACAGTGACCGATAACCATAGCCTGACCAACAGCGCTACGGTAAGCGTTACCGTTAACCCGGCTTATACAGCCCCTTCGGTGAGCGCGGGTGGCAATCAAACTATCCAGCTGCCCACCAATTCAGCCACCCTTACGGGCAGCGGCGCCGGCACCAACGGCGCTACCATCAGCACCTATGCCTGGACGCAGACCAGCGGACCCAATACAGCCGGTATTACTACGGCCGGCAATGCCGGTACCACCGTTACCGGGCTTATACAGGGTGTTTACGATTTTACATTGACCGTTACAGATAACCATGGGTTGACCAGCAGCGCTACAGTAGGCGTTACTGTTAACCCTGCTTATACAGCCCCCTCGGTGAGCGCGGGCGGCAATCAAACCATCCAGCTGCCTGCCAATACGGCTACGCTTACAGGCAGTGGTACGGGCACCAACGGCGCTACCATCAGCACCTATGCGTGGACGCAGACCAGCGGGCCCAATACAGCCGGTATTACTACAGCCGGCAGTGCAGGCACCACGGTGACCGGTTTGATACAAGGCACTTATGTGTTTAAGCTGACGGTGACCGATAATCATGGCCTGACCAACAGCGCTACGGTGAGCGTTACCGTGAACGCAGCTTATACCGCGCCGGTGGCCAGCGCAGGCGGCAATCAAACCATACAGCTGCCCACCAGCACCGCTACTTTAAGCGGCAGCGGCGCCGGCACCAATGGCGCTTCTGTGAGCACGTATGCGTGGACGCAGGACAGCGGCCCCAATACCGCCGGCATTACCACTGCAGGCAGTGCGGGTACCACCGTAACCGGCCTGGTACAGGGATCCTATGTATTTACATTAACCGTGACCGACAACCATGGCCTGACCAACAGCGCCAGCGTTACCGTTACGGTCAACCCGGCCAATACAGCGCCCATTGCCAATGCGGGCAGCAATCAAACCATACAGCTGCCAGCCAGCTCGGCTACCTTATCGGGTAGCGGCAGCGGCACCAACGGCGCTACTATCAGCAGCTATGCATGGACGCAAACCAGCGGTCCCAATACAGCAACTATTACTACCCCGGGCAGCGCCGGCACCACCGTGACTGGTTTAATACAGGGTACTTATGTATTTACGCTGACGGTGACCGATAATCACGGCCTTAGCAACAGCTCGGGCGTGACTGTTATCATCAATCCGACCAATACGCCGCCTTCCGTTAGTGCGGGCGGCAATCAAATCATACAATTGCCTGTTAACTCGGCCAGCCTGGGCGGCAGCGGCACGGGCAATAACGGCGCTACCATCAGCGGTTATGCCTGGACGCAGTCCAGCGGCCCCAACACGGCGGGTATCAGCACCCCCGGCAATGCCGCTACGACCGTAACAGGTCTTATACAGGGCGCTTATACCTTTACGCTGACGGTAACAGACAATAACGGGTTGAGCAGCAGCGCCAGCGTAACCGTTACGGTGAACGCGGCCAATACCGCTCCCATTGCCAATGCGGGCAGCAATCAAACGATACAGCTGCCTGTTAGCTCGGTGACATTAAGCGGCAGCGGCGCCGGCACCAATGGCGCTACCATCAGCAGCTATGCCTGGACGCAAACCAGCGGTCCCAATACGGCATCGATTACTTCGGCGGGCAATGCGTCTACCGGGGTGTCGGGCCTCCTGCAAGGAACTTATGTATTTACGCTGACCGTGACCGATAATCACGGTCTGACAGATAACGCCAGCGTGACCATTACGGTCAACCCGGCCAATACGGCGCCTGTGGCCAATGCGGGCAGCAATCAAACGATACAGCTGCCTGTTAGCTCTGCTACCCTGAATGGCAGCGGTACGGGCACCAACGGCGCTACCATCAGCAGCTATGCCTGGGTACAAACCAGTGGGCCCAATACGGCATCGGTCACTTCGGCGGGCAATGCGTCTACCGGGGTATCGGGCCTTATACAGGGCGCTTATATATTTACGCTCACTGTGACCGATAACCATGGTCTTATCAACAGCGCCAGCGTAACCATTACCGTAAACCCGGCCAATACCGCCCCGGTAGCCAATGCAGGCAGCAATCAAACGATCCAGCTGCCTGTTAACTCGGTTACCCTGAACGGCAGCGGAGCGGGCACCAATGGCGCTACCATCAGCAGTTATGCCTGGGTGCAGACCAGTGGCCCCAATACGGCGTCCATCGCTTCGGCAGGCAATGCGTCTACCGGGGTGTCGGGCCTCCTGCAAGGCACTTATGTGTTTATGCTGACGGTGACCGATAACAACGGTCTAACCGACAATGCCAGCGTGACCATTACGGTGAACCCGGCCAATACGGCGCCGGTGGCCAATGCGGGCGGCAATCAAACCATCCAGCTGCCTGCCAGCTCGGCCACCCTGAGTGGCAGCGGTACAGGCACCAATGGCGCTACCATCAGCACCTATGCCTGGGTGCAGACCAGCGGTCCCAATACAGCCTCAATAACTTCGGCGGGCAATGCTTCTGCCGGCGTGTCGGGCCTTATACAAGGTGTTTATGTGTTTACCTTAACGGTAACGGATAATCATGGCCTTGGCAACAGCGCCAGCGTGACCATTACCGTTATCCCGGCCAATACGGCGCCGGTAGCCAATGCCGGCAGCGATCAAACGATACAGCTGCCTGTTAACTCGGTTAGCCTGGGAGGAAATGGCACCGGCACCAACGGCGCTACTATCAGCAGCTATGCGTGGACGCAAACCAGCGGGCCCAATACAGCGGGTATTACCACGGCCGGCAGCGCAGGCACCACCGTGACCGGCTTGATACAGGGTACTTATATATTTACGCTTACGGTGACCGATAATCATGGATTGAGCAACAGTGCCAGCGTTACCATTACGGTTACCGCTGCCTATACAGCGCCATCTGTAAGCGCGGGCAGCGATCAAACGATACGCCTCCCGTTAAACACGGTTAGCCTGACCGGCAGCGGCGCGGGCACCAACGGCGCTACCATCAACACGTATGTGTGGGCGCAGGCCAGTGGTCCTGCCATGGCGGGTATTAGTACGCCCGGCAGTGCCGCCACCACGGTTACCGGCCTTGCCGAAGGCGTCTATGTATTTAATTTAACGGTGACCGATAATCATGGCCTGACCAGCGGCGCCAATGTTGTCATCACTGTTCTTGCAGCTTATACGCCCCCCATCGCCGATGCGGGCAGCGACCAGAATATTACCCTGCCTGTTAATGCGGTTATTTTAAATGGCAGCGGTGCGGGCACCAATGGCGCCAGCATCAGCAGCTATGCGTGGACGCAAACCAGCGGGCCGTCAGCCGCGGGTATCGGTTCTGCCGCTACGGCCGGTACTTCCATGACCGGGCTGGTACAGGGTCTGTATGTATTTACGCTGACTGTAACGGACAACCATGGCCTGACCGGCAGCTCCAATGTAATCATCGTTGTTAACCCGGCGCATACCGCACCGATAGCCAATGCGGGCAATGATCAAACCATTACCCTGCCCACCAATACCGTTACGTTAAGCGGCAGCGGTACGGGCACTACCGGCGCCACCATCAGCAGCTACGCGTGGACGCAAACCAGCGGGCCTAATACGGCAGGCATCAGCACGCCTGCCAATGCGGGCACCACGGTGACAGGGCTTATAGAAGGCGTGTATATATTTACGCTCACTGTGACCGACAATCATGGGCTGACCAACAGCGCCGGCGTGACCATTACGGTTAAGCCCGTACCCAATACAGCACCGGTGGCAGATGCAGGAAAGGATACCGCTATTACGCAGCCTGCATCGCTGGTGGTACTTAACGGCAGCGCTTCCTACGATCCCGATGGCAGCATCGTGAAGTACAGCTGGAATAAGATAAGCGGTACCGGGGCCATCACCATTCTTTATTCCAATACCACCCGGCCCACGGTGATAGGCCTGCAGCCGGGCGTATACATATTCGAACTGACCGTGACCGATAATAAGGGCGCTGTTGCTACCGACCAGGTACAGGTGACCGTGAACGGGTCCAATAACAAAGGCCCGGTGGCCGATGCGGGCCGCGATACAACGGTGGCCCTGCCGTACTCGGGCGCTATCCTGAACGGCAAAGCTTCCACGGACCCGGATGGTCGTATTGTATCGTATGTATGGTCGCAGCTGTCGGGCCCCACACAGGCCGTGATTGCCTACCCGCTTGACAGCCTAAGCGCGGTAACGGGCCTGCAGGAAGGACAATATGTATTCCGTATTACGGTGACCGATAATGAAGGCTTTACCGATACGGCCAGCGTAATGGTAACGGTGACCAACACCTATCGTTATACCCAGTACTTCCGGATATACCCCAACCCGGTAGCGACGACGATGACGCTCGAGTACATCGACGATCATACCGGCAAGGTGAAAGTATCTATCCTCGACGAAGGCGGCAGGGTAGTGCTGCTGCAGGAACTGTCGAAAGATCAGTCGCTGCTGAACAAACAAATAGATGTGAGCCATCTCCGGCCGGGTATGTACTTTATCCAGCTGGAGCAGGCCGGCAGCACAAAACTGGTAAGACCTTTTGTGAAGCAATAAGTCTTTTTAACCCTTCGCAATAATATAACAGGCGGCCGTGAGGCCGCCTGTTTTTGTTTAATGCCTGTTGGGGTGTTTTACTTACAGATGCGTTAATTTCCATATATGAGGTAGTCAAAAATAAAATAACCGGAAATTAAATATTCTTATCTTTATAGTAACAACACCTGCCAAGCCTCTTGTTTTTAATAAAAAAATAAAGCGCAACTTTGGCGGGTTTTTCTTTTTTAAACCTTATCCCAACCGTATGGATCTGCCGCCATATTCCCCTAAGTTATTATTTGCCAGCCCTGCGCTGAATGTTCAACAACAGGTTGAATTGTTGTTGCAAAAAGGATTAATTATCCAGGAACCGAATATTGCCGAGCGATGGCTATCTCACATAAGCTATTTCAGATTTAAGAACTATTCTTATTCTTTTAAGGATTATAAGCTTAAGAACGGACATTATATTGAGAATACTAAATTTGAAGAGATAAGGGATTTGTACCTGTTCGACCGGCAGCTGAAAATAATTGTATTTGCAGCAATTGAAAGCATAGAGATATCGGTTAAAACCCAGATATCCAATATTATGTCCACTGCCTTTGATCCGCATTGGTATTTAAAATTTTCTCACTTTATATCCGAGGAAGAAAGACGCAGTATCAGCAGAAATGCGAAATCTGCAGAAGATATTCCCAAGGGGTTTAACCATGAAAAACTGCTTCAAAGCGTTAAGGCAGATATGGAAAATTCAACTGAATTCTTTTTACAGCACTATAAAAAGTATTTTGAACCGCCTTTTCCTCCTTCCTGGATGTTAATGGAGATGATATCCTTTGGTGCTTTATCTATTATGTTTGAGAACCTTAGGCCTTCCCCGCAGAAGAATGCCATTATTGATAGCTTTCAGCTTACAAAAAAACAGCTTGTATCCTGGCTGCACTGTTTTAGTTTTATCAGGAACAGATGTGCCCATCATTACAGGTTGGTATATGCACCTGTAATTTTTAGCCCGTCGATGCCGCAAAAGAAGAGCCGTGTATTTCTTTCAGAAGCAGATAATGTGGATAGCAGTACTTTATACGCAATTTTTTGTTGTATGCAATATATGCTGAAGATCTGTAATGATATTTCTTCTTTCAAAACGGATCTAATCAATTTAACCAAGGCATTTCCAGCTATTGATTACAAACGATTGGGGTTTACTACGCATTGGCGCAAAGAAGCTATCTGGCAGTAGTATGAAAACAGGATCTTCAAATTAAAAAATTGGATATCACTAATGTGATATCCAATAAGGGAAAAGAATGCCATACTTACGCCTGTATTTTACACCGCCACGCTTTTGATTCCTTTGTCCAAGGCCGTTTCCTGCATGCCGGGAACGCTGAGGCCTTCTGCACGGAAAGTAGTAATATCAGAGAGGCCGATAAAACTTAGTATGAACCGCATATAGGGTTCTGCATAATCGAATGGCTTCATAACGCCTTCAGAAAACACACCGCCGGAGGCAATGGCCAGGTATACTTTCTTTCCTTTTACCAGTCCTTCGGGTTTGCCATTGTCATAAGAAAATGTTTTTTGCCTGCGCACCAGGTGGTCTATCCAGGCTTTGAGCGCCGAAGGAATGCTGAAGTTATACATAGGAACGCCGATAACGATGATATCCGCTTCCTGTACTTCGCGGATGGCATCGTCTGAATGGCGGGCCGCATCCTCGGCCGGTGTCTCGTTTTCGGCCGGCGCATAAAAAGCGTTCAGGTGCGATTCTTCGAGGTGGGGGTATTTATGGGCCACCAAATCTCTTACAGTCACCGTGCTGCCCGGGTAGCGCTCCTGCAGCCGGGCAATAACGGCATTTGATAATTTCGCGCTCACAGAGGCGTCGCCCCGGGCGCTGGAAATAACGTTTAATATCTTCTTCATGGTAGTAGCTGTTTACAATTCATGTTCGCAAAAAAGATTCACGATGCAAACCTACGCACGATCGCTTCCCATTTGTTAGGAGTTACCCCGTGGTTAGTAGTAACGCGCGGGTAACTACTAACCACGGGGTAAGCTGCTTTCCCGGAATTCTTTGGGGATGCTGGTGAGGGAATAATCTTTGCTTTACCAGTATAAACAGCTTCCTGTTGGCAAGCAACAAAATGATGATAAAAATATGCCCAGGACAAATAAATCCATCTATGCCGCATTGACCGCTAATATTATAATAGCGGCCACCAAATTTATTGCCGGGGGCATCAGCAAAAGCTCTGCCATGATTTCGGAAGCTGTTCACACGCTGGCAGATTGTTTTAATGAGCTGTTCCTGCTGCTGGGCATTTACCGGAGTAATAAAAAAAGGGATAAGACGCATCCTTTTGGTTATGGAAAGGAGCTCTATTTCTGGTCGTTTATCGTATCCATTCTTATTTTCGGGCTGGGTGCAGGAGCTTCGTTTTACCAGGGAATCGTGCACCTCCGGCATCCCCGGCTTCCCGGGCAGCTCACCCTGAGTTATATCGTGCTGGCCTGTGCCTTTATTTCTGAAGGGGCTTCGTTTGTTATCGCGCTTAAAGAGTTTAATAAGATCAGGGGAGATCAATCGTTCTGGGCTGCTGTAAGAAGCAGCAAGGACCCGACTGATTTTATCGTGCTTTTTGAAGACGGTACGGCGGTCATTGGGGTAGTACTGGTGTTTATAAGTCTTTTTGCCGGCCATCTGTTGAAGAATCCTTACCTCGATGGCATCGCGTCCATCCTGGTAGGTTTACTGCTTACGGCTTCCTCCGCTGTGCTTGCCCGTGAAAGCCGCAGCCTGCTGATGGGAGAGGGCATATCACCCGTTACAGAAAGAAAAATTGTTTCTATTGTAAAATCAGATCCGGGCGTAGTAGATATATTCCGGGTATTTTCCATTTACGAATCGCCGGATGAAGTGCTTATTGTACTTCTTATTTCCTTTAAGCCGGAGCTGACCACTTCACAAATGAACGATACCATCACGCGCATAAAAGAACGCATCCGCGGGCAGTTTAAAAAAATCAATTATATCATCATCCAGCCGCAGGCGGATAAAGAAAGCCTGCCGGCTCTTGCGGGGTAAGGCTTTACGGGTGGGCCGCGTATCAAATATACCTTTTCGTATACACGTGGTAGAAAAACAGGCGATAAGCAGAGGACAACAGAGGACAACCGCAGGCAAACCACAAGTGTCCATTGGGTTTATTATGTATTTGGCATTTGTTTAACCATAGTGTGGGATGGCTTTACCTGCAAATAGTAGTAAATTAAGGAACTAAAAATCTACTACTATGGGAAGATTTATCAGTGGCATCAACGGCCCTGTTCAGGGCAAAATCGGCACCGTCATCGGCTCTTCATGGAGAGGCGTTCCTTATTTAAAAGGGCCGTATAAAAAGCGGACGTCTAAACCGGGAGCGCTCGAAGCAACCGTAATAAATTCGGCGCGGCGCATTTCTGGCTGCGGCATCCTACCGGTTTACCTTATAATGCAGCGCCATTACCCCGGAGCTGAATTGTTTTGTATCGAGCAGCTGCAGGGAAAGTTTGTCTTTGATGTCTTTAAACAGGGGAATACCACTGCCCAGCACAATGGGGTTGAGGGTGAGGCGAAACTCGTCGATAAGCCCCATTTGCAGCAGGCTTTGGTGAAGCGTGCCACTGCCCAGCAGCAGGAGCTCACCCGGCAACTCTTTTTTTAACCGGCTTATCTCTCCGGCTACGCTGTTTTTAATCAATGTAGTGTTGTTCCAGCTTACGGAGGGCAGGGTAGTGGATACAACCACTTTCAGCTTTTTGTCTACCCATTGGGCATAGTCGAGCGCGTTCTTGCCGGCATTGGGGTCTGTGAGCACCGTGGGCCAGTAGCTTTCCATCATCTGGTAGGTAACGCGGCCGTATACCGTCGCATCGGCGGTTTGGCGGACGTCGACCACGTAATCGTTGAGCTCATCGTCGAAAATGATCCAGTCTATTTCTCCATTCGGACCGGCCATATAACCGTCGAGCGATACGTGCAAGAATGAAACGAGCTTTCCCATAACTATGTATTTTTATTAAATGATAAGATGTATCGAACTGCATAACTGTTCCACAAAGCTAAGGCGGCGGACAGCCGGTAAAAACCGGTGGTAACGACTTTTTAAGGGTTGTTTGCGACAGGCCGTTGCCGTAAATTTGGGGATAATACCAGCAAATGAAACATGTATCGATTCTTGTGCCGCAGGGCGACTGCAGCATGGCCAATATAGAAGGCACCTGGCAGATACTGCACCGGGTAAATGGTTTTATGACAGAATCGGGCCAGGACGCCCTGTTTGATATTCACCTGGTGGGAGTGCATGACCAGGTAACCATGCGCCAGGGGCTGTTCAGCGTGCGGCCCGATGTATTGATAAAGGACGTTCCGCACAGCGATTTGGTGCTTATCCCGTCTGTGCATGGCGATATGCAAAAGATACTG
>Ga0307508_10001712_pt1 | contig 24336 bp, 29 predicted proteins | sample 9_EM_MG_FD_203089 | JGI IMG/M metagenome (GOLD analysis project Ga0307508, IMG submission 203089) | Populus trichocarpa ectomycorrhiza microbial communities from riparian zone in the Pacific Northwest, United States - 9_EM | ecosystem: Host-associated > Plants > Roots > Unclassified | place... | reverse complement strand
AAGAGGTTTCCAGAAATTCACAAGACACCCGGCGGTCCGGACAGAGTGAGAAGGGCCCTTGCAGAGGCTCTCACCGACACTTGGAGGGAAGAGATTGAGGGGGACTTTCTGGAGACGCTGTGGGAGTTGATGCCTAGGAGGGTGGCTGCTTTGCTGGAAGCGAAGGGCTGGTACACAAAGTACTAATTTTTTTTTGGCTGTAAAATTGTTAGAAGCTGCACTTGTATCTAAAGACTATGTATGCAAGTTTTTATTACTTTCTATTGTGTTGTTGCTGAGTTAGAGAGGTATATGTGTGTGGTGGGGTGGCGTCATCGGGGCGGGTGTACGGAAACTTTTGGCCCGTTACTTTACATTAAATATAGAGTGTCAAAGGTATATGAGAGAATTGAATGAATATTTTTACTTGCTTAATTATCCTCCTATGCCGCTGAGGGCAGTCTTTATATATCTATCTATGAGTAATCAACCTGAACGTTCCACCTTACGGTCGTCCCAAGTTGAACGCTCCGGTCTAGTTGAACGCCATATTCCAACACTTCCCCTCGAACAGAAGTCAGATAATAAAAAACAAAAATAATCCTCAAGCGCCTCCTTAAAACTCATAGCATGTAAAAAACCCGTAGGAAAAAACATCACCATAGGAGAAAGAGTATGCCCACACAAAAAACACCTAATTGTGGGATCCCAGCACCAAATGTTTGCGGTATACTTCCCCTGGACCCCAGCGTACCATACCTAATCCAATCACATGCCTCCAGTGGATTTCCTGAGGAAGGCTCTTTATCATGATATCTGCCGTCATTTCCGATGTTGTGAGGTAGATTGTGTGAATAGCATTGTGTTTGCAGGCATCTCGAACAAAATGGTATCATACCCCAATGTGCTTGGTTCGCTTATGGAACTTTGGATTCTTTGCGAGTTCAATAGTACCTTGGTTGTCGATAAAGATTTCCTGACGATAGGCATCCAGCCGAAGTAGACCGGTGAAAAATGAGCTGATCCAGATGGCCTTCTTTGCGGCATCTGATACATCAATATTTTCAGCTTCTACTATGGGGAATGCGACGAGTGGTTGTTTATGTGTGTGCCAGGATATGGCACCATTCCCAAGGGTAAATACATAGCTGGAGGTTGACTTTCGGTCGTCTAAATCACCAGTGAAGTCAGAGTCTGAAAACCCTATAGGCCGACCGGTAGCCTGTTCAGTGTGTCGTTCGGTACCGTACTGAATTGCAAGATCGGAAGTATTTCGTAGGTAGCGCAGTGTGTAAGTGGCTGCTGCTAGATGTTCAGAGCTGGGTGCCGAGAGAAACTTGCTTAGCATCGAAACTGTGAAGGCGATATCTGGCTGTGTGCCTAGCATGAGCCAATTCAAACTGCCAATGATAGACTGGTACTTCTTCTTCCCGTTTTCATCAAGAGGTTTGCCAGTATCATCAAGTCTTCAGAGTCGATTATTTGTTGGCTGGGGAGTCCAGTGGCTATTGTATTCGGATAATCCATAGGTTGCAAGAAGATTACGTATAAATCCAGATTGGTGAAGATATAAAATCCAGTTCTCGCGGTCGTGCTCTATCTCGAGTCCAAGAAACTTGCGAACGGGACACAGATCCGTCATTTTGTACTTAGCAAGGACCAGTTTCTTGAGCTCAGATACTCCTTCAACGGATTCCGATAATAGCAGTATGTCATTGACATAGAGAAGAAGGATGAGTGGTAGCAGACAGGCAGCCGAAATGTAAACGTTCGGGTCGTATTCGGATCGCAGTAAACCTAATGATCTCAGAAAGTTGTCAATATGCTCATACCAAAGTCTGGGAGCCTGCTTGAGTCCATAAAGGGATTTGCGCAGTTTGCAAACCCAGGAGCTGCCTACTGGTGCTTCAACACCATCAGGTATTGCCATATAAACATCTTCATCAACTTCTGGGTTTAGAAATACGGTAACCACATCCATCTGGTCAATCTCCCAGTCTTGGATGGCAGCTAGTGCGAGTAGCATTCGAAGGCTTGAAAGCTTTGCAACAGGTGCAAAAGTTTCGTCGAAGTTGAACCCTGCGGTTTGTTCGTAGCCTCGAAGGACCAGCCTTATGTTGTACCGAGTTCCCCCACCAGATAGTTGTTTGGTTTTGAAAACCCATCTTGAACTGATAGGTTTGACTCCAATCGGAACGCCTTCCGGTCTGATGTAATCTCAGGTGTAGTTCGAGTGCAGAGATTGCAACTATTGCCGAACAGCTTCCATCCATTTCTGACCAAGTGTCAGATGCTCAGCAGCATTTCGATAGGATACCGGACATCAGGAAAAAAAATCTGCGTCCGGATGCACCAGGCGCTCGGAACACTCTGGATGCACCCTGGCAGGGTACATACCGCTCCCAACGCGAAACGCACAGGCAATGTGAATTCGGATGCAGCACGCCATGGCACCGTGCATTCGGACATCGTATGCCAGGGCGCCGTGCGTCCAGACACAGCTCGCCACGGCATCTGCTTACCGGACGGAGCGTGTCAGGGCATTTTCCTTCGGGATGCAGCCGTGTCAGGGCATTTTCCTTCTGGACGCAGCCGTGTCAGGGCATTTTCCTTCTGGACGCAGCCGTGTCTGAGCATTTTCCTTCTGGGTACAGCCGTGTCAGGGCAAATGGCATCCGGACGACGCGTGTCATGGCACCACGGTCACGCTGTCTGTCAAGGCACGGAACATCGTAGCAAATACTCTTGTTGCATTCGCAAACACGCAGCAGGTTCCAGGCATAGTGACTCAGTCCAGTTCTATTCATTCTATCTAATGTACATCTATATATGCTACTACCACACTTCGCGCGGAAACAAAGGAAAGTTGGCAAATACGACATGATGTGTTGAGCACGACCCGATGAGCACGACGCAATGAGCACGACGCAATGAGCACGACACGATGAGCACGACGCGATGAGCACGACACGATGAGCACGACGCGATGAGCACGACACGATGCGCACGACGCGATGAGCACGACGCGATGAGCACGACACGATGCGCACGACGCGATGAGCACGACACGATGAACACGACGCGATGAGCACGACATGATGAGCACGACAACTATGAGGAGGATGGCGATGAGCACACCGCCGGCGGTGAGGATGATAGCAAGTAGGACACGGCGAGTATGATTGCAAGCTTTGTGACATGGTTAGCGCAGCTCTCAGAGTGACAGACAGTGGGAAGTTGTACAATACAACGTGACGAGTACGATGTCAATGAGGGTGCCAGCAGCGAGAACGATAGCGGGTAGGACACGGCGAGTCAGATGTCAATGAGGGTGCCGGTGGCGAGGACGATAGCAAGTAGGACGTGGCAAGTAAGTCGCCGTGAGTATGATGGCGTGAAAGATGCGACGAGTACGATGGCAATAGAAAGCGCCAAGCCACTACTAACGCTTGTACTTTCGCAAGGTTCGGCTCGCTCATCACTCATAGATACACCCCTTTTTTCTTCTCCTTTCACCTCATCCTACTCGTCGCCATTTTCCTAATCGACATCTTACTCGTTGCGCCTTTCTCGCCATCATACTCGCCACGTCTTACTCGCTCTCATACTTGCTGCGTCCTACTCGCCCACACTCGCCCTGTCCTACCCCCTATCGTTCTCGCCGCCGGCACCCTCATTGACATCATACTCGTCACGTTGTATTGTACAACTTCCTGCTGTCTGTCACTCCGAGAGCTGTGCTAACCATGTTACAAAGCTCGCCATCATACTCGCTGCGTCTTACTTGCAATCATACTCGCCGCGTCCTACTTGCTATCGTCCTCGCCGCCGGCACCCTCATTGACATCATACTCGCCACGTCTTACGCGCGCTCATACTCGCCGTGGTCTACCCGCTATCGTTCTTGCCGCCAGCACCCTCATTGACATCATACTCGCCGCATCCTACCCGCTATCGTTCTCGCCGCCGGCACCCTCATTGACATCTTACTCGTCACGTTGTATTGTACAACTTCCCGCTGTCTGTCACTCTGAGAGCTGCGCTAACCATGTCACTAAGCTGGCAATCATAATTGCCACGTCCTACTTGCTATCGTCCTCACCGCCGGCGGCGTGCTCATCGCCATCCTCCTCATAGTCGTCGTGCTCATCACATTGTGCTCAACGCGTTGTACTCATCACGTTGTGCTCATCACGTTGTGCTCAACGCGTTGTACTCATCACGTTGTGCTCATCACGTTGTGCTCAACGCGTTGTACTCATCGCGTTGTGCTCATCACGTTGTGCTCAACGCGTTGTGTCGTATTTGCCAACTTTCCTTTGTTTCCACGCAAAGTGTGGTAGTAGCATATATAGATGTACATTAGATAGAATGAATAGAACTGGACTGAGTCACTATGCCTGGAACCCGCTGCGTGTTTGCGAATGCGACAAGAGTATTTGCTGTGATGTTCCGTGCCTTGACAGCCAGCGTGACCGCGGTGCCATGACACGCGTTGTCCAGATGCCATTTGCCCTGACACGGCTGCGTCCAGTAGGAAAATGCCCTGACACGGCTGTGTCCAGAAGGAAAATGCCCTGACACGGCTGCGTCCAGAAGGAAAATGCCCTGACACGGCTGCGTCCAGAAGGAAAATGCCCTGACACGCTCCGTCCAGTAAGCAGATGCCGTAGCGAGCTGCATCCGGATGCACGGTGCTGTGGCGAGCTGCGTCCGGATGCACGGTGCTGTGGCGAGCTGCGTCCGGATGCACGGTGCCATGGCGAGCTGCGTCCGGATGCACGGTGCCAAGGCGAACTGCATCTGAGTTAAGCAGGTTGTGTCCGAAGCGTCCAGAGTGTCTAGTGCGTCCGGACTCTCAGGACGCAATTATTTTTTTCCTGATGGATCTGCAGAATCCAATTCATCATCCACCCAGATCTGGTGGGCAACAGCTCATGGCCTCTTCCGGAGATTGTCTCTCGTGGTATCATAGCACCACAGCATATCAGCATTGACTTGCTCGCCAACATCGTCCTGCCTGCTGGTGTTGGTGTCAACCTGCCTGGTAGCATTGTCCTGCCTGCTAGCTTCGTTGGCATTAACATCAGCCACATTGGCATCCTCCAGTGTACTCAGTGCAATGGGGTTGACCTGCCAACTTGTATCGTCTTGCCTGCTAGCATTGGCGGCTGCCTTCTCAAAATCAAACAGGTCCAATCTCGTGTTGGCTGGTTCGTGACCCTTGGCAAACTCGTCAAAACGAACATTTGATGCTAGGATCACACGTTTCTGATCGGCATCCTATAGTCGTCAGAGAGTGGTACTGTTGGGTACATAGCCAAGCATGTAAACAACCTCTACACGAGCAGTGAACTTTCCACGTCGTTGGTAAGCTGGCAACAACCGGTATGCAGTGCATCCAAAATGACGCAAGTGTGAGATCTCTGGTTTCCTTCCATATAGCTTCTGATAAGGCGTCATACCCTTATTTGCTACTGTAGGACTTTGTGCATGTCGATAGTTTGCAGTATTGATCGCTTCTGCCCACAGAATTGAAGGTAGTTGACTATCAAGTATCATAGCTCATGCCTTCATGTTGTGGGTCTGGATCATACGCTAGGAGACACTATTTTTGTGGGGAGTGTATGGTGGAGCAGGTTCAAAAGAAATACCTAATTCTTTGAGAATTGATAGAAATTCGGTATTATTGTATTCGCCACGACCGTTGTCGGAGCAGAATAGTGTAATCTGATGAGGTTGAAATTTAAGTTCCACCATTGCCTTAAACTCCCGAAAAACTGTACAGATTTCCGCTGAAGTTTTTGTATGGAGAAAATATACCCAGCTTAGTCTGCTGTAGTCGTCAATATAAAGAATATAATATTGGCAACCAGACGGTGATATCGGTAAGATGGGTCCACACAGATTAGAGTGGATTAGTTCCAGAGGCTTCTTTGCTCGAGTTGCTGGAGTTGTTCATTGGAACTGCTGCTTTGCCTATGCCATAGCACAGATCGTGCATATCAATTCAGGAATCCTTTCTTTGAATACCAGACGTGGCAGTAACTGACGCAAATCTGCAAGGTTTATATGTGCAAATCGCCAGTGCCATATGTTGAGATCTTCGGGAATTTTGGAATCCGATATAGCACAATTTGCCTGGGCTTCAGCCAGCACAAAACCAAGTAAAGTATAAGTTCAAGATCTAGCCTGTCTTTTTCCAATGCACTGTTGTTCAAGTGAATCTGAGCTGACTATGCAGGTACTGGAGCGAAATAAAACTTCATATCCAGAGTTGTTGAGAGCATTGACAGATAATAATGATACCGTGCCAAAGTCAGGAACTTATAGCGCATTCACCATCAGTAACAAGCTGCAGTTGAGTTGGAAATTGATTGATCCAGATCCCGTTGCCAGGCAATTTGTTCCGTTTGCGACTTTGATGGGAATTGGCTGGGCTAAAATTGAAAAACTCGCAAGGCTTGCCGATTACCAGTCAGGTGGTGCGAGGCTCCAGAATCAATAATCCAAGTGCCAGTGCTGGCCTCAGAGAATGCTGCAAAGCCATGTATAATGGTATCAGAACTTGGATCTTCACTTTCCACATGGTTTCCGGATATAATTTTTGTGCCTGTTGTTTCTCTTCTGAAGTTTTCCACTTTTTGCTTAAAAAAGCATTCTTTTTCCTTATGTCCTTGTTTTAGACAGTAGAAACATTTTTCTCCTGTTTCCAAGTTGTAAGGTTTGTTTCTGGGACTTTGTCCTTTTCCCTGTCCACGTCTAATTCCACGTCCTCGTCCAAACTGTTGCTTGCTGTTACACCTGAATTATCTCGAGTACATAGCTAGGCTAGGAAGGGGTACGTAAGGATGACGGAGCGCACTCAGAGAGTCTAGGAGGGAGATAAGGACTGGAGATGAGCTTACGGCCGAGACGGACCTAAGACATATATCTCGGGAGATGAGTGGAAGATTGCAAACAACGAGATGCTTGGGCTATGACCCCTCCCGAGGGGATGCCACGTCACCTGCTGATGGCGTACGGACCGCCAGACTTGGGCTAGGACCTCTCCCCCGAAAGGAGAGGATGCCACATCGCCTGCTCATGGCGTACGGAAGAGAGCCCGGTAGGGAAAGCACCCTGCCCGCTTGCATGAAACCTCATCTCCCCTTATCTACACCCCGCCAGGACCAATGAGTCGCCCATAGGGTCCATGCACCTTGGGGGAATCCAAATCCGAGTCACCATTTCTCACGACGTCTTCACTCAGATAAAAACGGAGAGTTTTCCACCCCAACGTAAGAAAACCAGCACAAACATCCTCACCAAACACTACCACCGAAACCCACACACAAGATCTAAGATTATTCCGTTGTGAATTATCGAAAGTAGCCTGATTACCTTTGATTCTCTCCACACTCTGGTTGCGATACAACCCCAGTGTCACACTATAATCTTGATCTCAAATCACCCTACCTTCATGACTTGCTTCGACGACACCTACTTCGAAGACCACTTTTATCTACTCGAACTATCTACCTTCTTGGAGCCCAAGTCCCAATACTCCTTCGACTACACCTTTCAGTCAATCGACGACGAAATCTCAAAACACGAGCAGTGGGAAGAATTCTTCGACGGACCTAAGCCGATCAACGAATCAATCGAGTGCGCCCCATACCATTGGTATACCCAGCAGTGGTGGAACTGTGCGCTACTGTCCCAACCTGCCAACTTCGACAAAGACGAACTCTTCGATCTATTGGACTACCACTTCGACTACGATTCAACCATCTACAGCGGAGACGTCCTTGACCTAAATTGAGCAATGTTTACCTCGTCCGACTTCAACATGCTCCGGCTGGAAGCCCCCCAAGACCTGCTCCAGATCACCGATGGAACTCCGGCTCCTGAGCAGGCAATAGAACTGGCCAACCCTGCGGTCTGGGTCCGAACCATAGTGCGACAACAGAGGCAGGCGGAGAATGACCTGAGGCAACTAACCGAGCTATGTGGCAACACGATCCATAAAACCGATCAGCGAATGCAACGAATCGAAGAAGCCTACAGGATACTGGCCAAAGGCACACGGTATGTATATGACCGGGTAAATGCTAACGAGGAAATAGCAGAAGCCTGGGTCCGCACCGAGTTGGCCAATGCAGCCAATGCCTACCAAACGCTTGTGAATAATGTCTGGCAAGCCATCTTGGAGCGAACAGACGAGGATAATCAACAACAAATATGCCAAGCAACCCAGCTCATCCGGGTCAATGATGCTCTCGTCTTCCTGGCTGAAGCCAACACTGCTCGAAGCCAGCATCTGGCCGACTTCCAAGGTAACGTAGAACTATGGGCAGCTGACCATCAGAGAAAGATGAACCGAGTCGAGGAGGAGCTACGACAAGCCAGGGATGAGATTCGTCGGATAGCCACCCAGATACCCCTCCCGGGATCGCCAAAAGGAAGGGCCCCGTCCCCGGAACCATTACAACTTTGGCGAAGCCCCATTAGTCCACCCACCACCAGTGCAGCAACGGCACCGGCAGCACCTCCGCCGCTACCAATGCGACCAGCTCTCCGAAGTCCAATCCGACTCGCCCCTACTCTACCAACCCGAAGCCAGAGACGAGTGGCAGTCCCGCCATCCAGCCCGCTGCTGCCACCACTCCCGCCGCTGCCGACAGCCGCAGGCGCGGGAGGAAGAGGTGGAGGGTCCCCGCCAAGATCCGGGCAGTCGGTCGGATCACCCTCGCTGCCCCCCAGTGATGGCGACGACAACCTATACGTGCAGAATCTCCCCACGGGAAGGCCCCCACCAGGAGCAAGGGAGCCCATGAGGACCCAAATGGCCACCATGCTCACAACGGAAGAAATAGCCAGGCTGTAGCAGCCGGGATCGGGGCGGCACAACAGGTCGAACCACCAGCTAACAGACCCCGAATACACACCTCAAGGTTAAAAATGGAAAACCCCAAGAAAGTTGATGGGAAAAGCTCATCCACCTTTAACCAATGGTGGGAATCCGTTATAATGTATCTAGGATTCTATCCGGAAACAATCGACTGTCAGAAAATCGCCTGGGTTGGAACTCTCCTGACCGACATGGCTTTGGTATGGCACCTTCACCAGTACCAGGAACTGCGGGACAACGATACATGGGCCAACTGCACCACGGCCATCCAGGCAGAATACCGAAACGAGCGCGAAGCGGCAGATGTCCAGCTCAAGCTAGGGCAACTCTAGTACCAAGGATCCATTCACGCTTATCTCACGGAGTTCCGAGCGCTCAACAACTTCACCCAAGCAAACGGTGAAACATTGCGCGAAAAAGTTGACCTTGCAATGCCCGACACGGTACTTGACCTGCGGTTCGCCCACTACCTGGAAGATTTCGCAAACGACGAAGGCTTCCTACAGGCTACCCACCAAGCGGGCCTGCAGGTAGAAAAGAAAAAGGTGCTGAAACAGGCCCGGGAACAGATGAAGGGCACCAGTTCGACAGGAACGAACAGGAGACCCAACGAACAAAAAAGGAGGGACAGGACAAAAGAAACCCGGACAACAACAAGCGGGGGAAGGAAACGGACAAACCTTGCCAAGACAGGACGGAGTCCCAAACAGACAAACGCCCCTGGTGGGGAGGTAATAACCACTGGGCCTCTAAGGGCGAGGCAATGAGAGGAGTTCCGGCAAAAGAACAGGAAGAATACGGACAGTGGCACGACAACTGCTGGAGGTGTGGGAGAAGTGGACATCGAACCTACGAATGCTTCTCCTTCAGCACAGTGAAAGGAACAACCCTCCCCACAGCCCTGTGGAAGGCGGCGACAGCCGGGCAAAAGCGAGGAAGTGAAGATGGGGAGGTTGAGGAGAGTCCCGCAACCAAACAACAAAAGGTCGCAGCAGTGGAAACCATGGAAACAGATGCTGTAGCACCGTTGTGGGAGGAATCCGATTCAGATTTTTAGGAGGTCGGGAATAGCCGCAGCCTAAGACCTCGACAATAATATACGGACTATCCAAGAAACAAAGGAACGAGGAACTAAGTGCTGGAACCCCGTCAAAAAAACCAAGGACAGTCCCCAGCGGCACATGCCCAATTATCACTATGACACTACACATGGGTGAAAAGAATCACCAGATCCGGATACTACTGGACACTGGTTGCTCCATTGCGCTCCTCAATCAACAGACAGTGGAGAAACTCGGAATTAAGAAGAAAGCACATCGGCAACCTCACAGCATAGAGAACTACACCGGGGAAAGCGTCAAAGGAGTGGGACAATTTTATACAGAACCAATGCTCCTCCAACACCGGAAACACTATTCCAGGGAGAAATTCGAAATTTCACCAATGGAACCCGAAATCCACGCCTTCCTCCCTTTTGATTGGATAACAGCGCACCCCCCTCAGGGAGCCTAGACGAATGAAGAAATCCGATTTAACAATGCGGAATGCATGAAAAAATGCACAAAGTACAAAGCAAGGCAGTACACACTAACCTGGGACAAGTCGGTCGCAATCGATCCCAATGCCCAAATAATCGGGTACGTAGCGGCTGCAAACAAAGACCCGCTAAAAGCGGTCCCAATGAAGTTCCACCAGTACCTTGGAATCATGGGGAAAGAAGCGGCAGATGCCCTTCCGGAACACCACCCCTACGACTGCAAAATCAACCTCAAGGAAGGAGAAACAGTGCCTTGGGGGCCCATCTACCCGCTATCGGAGGTAGAACTCCAAACACTCCGAGAATGGCTGAAAGAAATAGAGCGAACAGGGAAAATCCTGCGCTCGACATCCCCTGCCAGTTCGCCAATACTCTTCATACCGAAACCCCACGGAAGAGGGCTACGCCTGTGCGTTGACTACCGAGCGCTCAACAAAATAACAGTCCCGAACCGATACCCACTGCTGCTCATGCAGGAGCTAGAGGACCGCGTCCAGGGAGCGCAATGGTTCACCAAGCTGGACCTAAAAAATGGATTGCACCTCATTCGAGTCAAAGAAGGAGACGAATGGAAGACAGCATTCAGAATCCGGTACGGGCTGTTTGAGTTCCAGGTAATGCCTTTTGGCCTGACAATGCCCCATCCACCTTCCAAGACATGATGAATCATGTCTTCTCGGACCTACTGGACATTGGAGTTTTAGCATACATGGATGACATCTTGGTCTACGCCAAAACCGAGAAAGAGCACGACTGCTTGGTCAAGGAAGTCCTGGAAAGACTCCAGGACAACGGATTAGCGGTGTCTCTGGAGAAATGCGTCTGGAAGACCCAGGAAGTGGAATTCTTGGGATACGTCATCGGAAGAAACGGGATAGCGATGTCTCGAGAGAAAGTGGAAGCGGTACTGAATTGGGAAGAACCCAGGTCGATGAGCGAGACCCAGTCCTTCCTGGGATTTGCCAACTTCTACAGATGCTTCATCAAAGACTACTCAAGAGTAGCGTGACCCCTAACGGAATTAACAAAGAAAACGGAAAAATGGTCATGGAACCCCGAAGCAGGAAAGGCTTTTAAGGAACTGAAATGACGCTTTACAATGGCCCCCATCCTCGCCCATTTCGATGCCCAGCAACCGGTCGTTATTGAAACCGACCCCTCGGACTTCGTGTTAGGAGCTATCCTATCACAAAAGGATGACGAAAATCGGCTGCACCCAGTGGCGTTCCACTCAAGGAAATTCCAGCCCGCGGAAATAAATTACGAAATCCACGACAAGGAACTCTTAGCAGTGGTGGACGCCTTCAAACATTGGAGACGCTACTGCGAGAGAGCAACAAACCAGGTTCAGGTTTATTTGGACCACCAAAATCTGGAATACAAGTTTACGACGACTAAACTATTGAACCAACGACAGGCAAGGTGGGCACAGGAGCTAGCCGGCATCAATTTCAGAATCTACTACCGACCAGGCGCTCAAAACGGGAAACCAGACGTGTTGTCAAGGCGTTCGCAGTACCGCCCTGAAAAGGGGGGGGTAGAAAACCACCCGATAATGATGGTTTTGAGAGAAAACCACTTTGAAGAATGACCAGGATACTCCTTCATTTGCTCATCGGCAAGAATAGCGACGCTCCCCGCAAGAAAATGGGCAGAAGAATTCTTGTCAGATGTCAGAAAGGAAGGAAAAAAGGACAAAGCCTACGAACAGGCCAAGAAACAGGAAGCGGTGGTGGATGAACTACCGTCGAAGGACCGAAAGGTCAAGGAACTAGGAAACGAAAATGGGGTACTATACCGAAAGAACCTGCTCTGGGTTCCAAAAGAACTAGTACAAAGGATCCTGGAATCAGAACACGACACGAGGGTAGCAGGACACATGGGCCAGGACAAAACCATCGAACTGATTCGGCGAAACCTCTGATGGCTAAAAATGAACAAACGAATCATCGACTTCGTCTGAAGTTGCCCCGAGTGCCAGCAAAACAAAGCGGCCCAACACCAACCATACGGACTGTCCTCCCTGCTGGAACTGCCATATGCCCCATGGCAATCGATAGCAATGGATTTCATCACAGAGCTACCAATCTCGGAAGGATACAACCAGCTATGGGTAATCATCGACCGGTTTACCAAAATGGCGTACTTCATCCTGCTCCGAGAAAAAATCGCGGCAGACCTAGCAATCATCTTCGCCCAAGAGGTATGGTAGCACCACGGCCTCCCCGCTGACATCGTGTCAGACAGAGATTCTCGGTTCACATCTGAGGTATGGAAGGAGTTCCTACAGCTCTCCGGCATCTGGGCCTGCATGTCGACAGCATTCCATCCACAGACCGATGGCCAAACGTAAAGGCTCAACCAAACGATCGAAGCCTACCTCCGAGCGTTCGTCAGCAAGGAACAGGACGACTGGGTATGCCTGCTACCGATGGCCGAGTTCACCTACAACAACTCGACCACCATGGGTAATGGTAAGTCTCCGTTCTACACTAACTATGGCTTCCACCCGGCAGCTATGAACCCTGTGTCAACGGAACCCCTCAACCCAGCAAGCCAAGTCTACGCCCATTGGATGCACACCATGCACGACGAGTCTCGGAAAGGGCTGGAAGACGCACAGGAGTGAATGCACCGGTACACCGATCCGATGCGAAAGGAATCCCCAGCATACCAAGTAGAAGACTTGGTAATGCTCAATGGCTGCAACATCAAAACGCGCTGCCCATCGAGGAAACTGGACCACAAGAATCATGGTCCCTTCCAGATCGAGAAAATCGTTTCTCCGCTAGCCGTCCGCCTGACGCTACCTTGGAAATGGAAGATCCACAATGTTTTCCATGTGTCGCTGCTTGAACCCTACCGCACCAGCGAACACCGGGCACTTCCAGATCCTTCAAAGGTACTCCGAGAAGCGGACGGCATCGAACAATCGGAGAAATACAAGGTCGAGGAGGTCATGTTCTTGGTTGAGTGCAGCCGGGGAAACAACAAACAAATCCTCTACCTCATCAAATGGCTCGACTATCCGGAACGCAAGGATTGGACGGAAGAACCATTCGACAACTTTTCAGTAGGCGGTCTGGAGAAACTCCGAGAGTTTCACCAACGAAATCCAGACGCGCTGAGGGACTACCGGCTCACCGAGGGCTAAACCAGTTCCACCAAGGACCTGGCGGTAGTGGGCTGAAGGGGAGGAGGACTTCAGTACCAAAGCATTTCAACCAACGAAAAGACACGCTTCTTGGGCAACCACGAAAAACCCGTTGACCAACTTTTGGAATAAGGAACCGGTGGTTCGTATCCAGGGTCACGGGTGCACCCCGCCTCTGACAGCACGGACACTCCTCGGTACGCCCTCGGGAGGCCCCTACCTGGATCCCGGTTACCAGCACAAAGGTTATCATAGACTCTCCCCGTACAAAAGAGCTTGGTTCGAAATGACCCCGGAACTGAAGTCCGAAAAGAGGATCAACCCCGAAGGCCGCCCTGGAAGGGGCACTGCGCCAGGTACCACACAACCCAGTAACAAGGACTCGGGAGAACTCGAAGGGAGATACGGGACAACGACCGAAAAGGCGCGGGCACTTCCTGACACGTATTGCATCGCTCGGAACGAGTGTTCTTGCCTCTATCTGAATCCCGGTTTCAGTCCACGGCCCACCAAATTCCTACTCGCTCTCTTGGAGAATCGAATCCCGGTTGGGACATGGCGGGGCCCTACCAAAGGCCCAATGACAAAAACCGACAGTATCAGTACGTACTGGTCTACTCAGAGGGCCCAGTCATTCCGACGGATTACAGAGCCATGTCCTGATCCGGTGACTGGGAGGGCTGTAGGGAAGGAGGACTACAGTCACGGTAATTATACCACAAAAAAAAAAAAAAAAAAAAAAAAAAAAAATTACCTTGTGAGCACACACCCAAGAAAGAGACGGGCTACCTAGATAAAAAGAAAAAGTATTAGCGCTTGGGACGAGGCTAGGGGAGAGGGGAGGTAGTGTTACACCTGAATTATCTCGAGTACATAGCTAGGCTAGGAAGGGGTACGTAAGGATGACGGAGTGTACTCAGAGAGTCTAGGAGGGAGATAAGGACTGGAGATGAGCTTACGGCTGAGACGGACCTAAGACATATATCTCCAGAGATGAGGGGAAGATTGCAAACGACAAGATGCTTGGGCTATGACCCCTCCCAAGGGGATGCCACGTCACCTGCTTATGGCGTACGGACCGCTGGACTTGGGCTAGGACCTCTCCCCCGAAAGAAGAGGATACCACGTCGCCTGCTGATGGCGTACGGAAGTGAGCCCGGTAGGGAAAGCACCCCGCCCGCTTGCATGAAACCTCATCTCCCCTTATCTACACCCCGCCAGGACCAATGAGTCGCCTACAGGGTCCGTGCACCTTGGGGGAATCCAAATCCGAGTCACCATTTCTCATGACGGCTTCACTCAGATAAAAATGGAGGGTTTTCCGCCCCAACGGAAGAAAACCAGTACAAACATCCTCACCAAACACTACCACTGAAAGCCACACACAAGATCTAAGATTATTCCGTTGTGAATTATCGAAAGTAGCCTGATTACCTTTGATTCTCTCCACACTCCGGTTGCGATACAACTCCAGTGTCACACTTGCCTTGGTTCGAATTGTGCTCGGCTCCCACAATCGCCTGCCCTTCTGAAAAGTTGTCGTCTGCGATTCCCTCCTGGTCTTTGCAAAGATCATTTGAAGTCTCGTATTCAATAAGCTGAGTGGTGATAGAATCCAAAGTTTTATTTTCTGCTGGTCTAATTGTAATAATGTCGACCATACTCTTGAATTTCTTCGAAAGATTGGCAAGTAGATGGGAGACTAGACTTTCATCCGAGATTTCTTCCGGAGTACCAACCAGTTCTTGTTGAATGTTTGTCAGACGAGAGATGTAATCTTGAACGGAAGAACCTGATTTCATCATAGTGAGTTAAAACTTTCGACGTATCGACAGTCATCCTGACTGAGAAGTTGCTGTATTGAATTTTTGATCCAGAGCTTTCCATACATGAGCTGGATTTTGGTTAGGAAGCTTGTTAATGATTGCTTGGATGTTAGGTTCAACGGATGAGTAAATCATTCCAGTTGCGTGACCGAGCCGCTTTTGATAGCTTTTCAATTTTGCAAATGTTGCATTTCAATTGGGAGGATCTTCACGACCGAGTGCTATGTTGAGTGCATTCTCGCACTGAAGGAAGATCATATCTGCCTTCCACAGGTGGTGGTTGCGGGAATTAAGCATCTGCATAGATCCGTGCTTGCAAGGGTATGTTGAACTCATGAGAATGATGATTGAGAAAGATAATTTGGAAAGAGACATAGGAAAAGCGTGAAGTTTTGCCGAAACAAGGTAGAGGTATTCAGGTGCGAAAGATATTATAATCATGGTAGAGGATCTGGGCTCATAACCTGTCAAAGGTATATGAGAGAATTGAATGAATATTTTTACTAGCTTAATTATCCTCCTATGCCGCTGAGGGCAGTCTTAATATATCTATCTATGAGTGAATCAACCTGAACGTTCCACCTTCCGGTCGTCCCAAGTTGAGCGCTCCGATCAAGTCAAGCGCCATATTCCAACATAGAGAATAGAACTGGACTGAGTCACTATGCCTGGAACCCGCTGCGTGTTTGTGAATGTGATGTGAGTATTTGCTGTGATGTTCTGTGCCTTGACAGCCAGTGTAACCACGGTGCTATGACTTACGTCGTCCGGATGCCATTTGCCCTGACACGGCTGCGTCTAGAAGGAAAATGCCCTAACACAGCTGTATCCAGAAGGAAAATGCCCTGACACCGTACGTCCAGAAGGAAAATGCCCTGCCACGCTCCGTCCAGTAAGCAAATGCCATGGCGTACTGCGTCCGGACGCACGGTGCCACAGCGATCTGTGTCCGAGTTAAGCAGGTTGCATCTGAAACGTCCAGAGCATCTAGTGTGTCCGGACGCTAAGGACGCAAATTTTTTTATTCCTGATACTTCGGACAACATTTGCCATGGTATATGCCTTCCTGATGACAAGTGTCAGGGTATCTGACTTCCTGACACAGCAAGTGAAAGTCAGAATAAGGGGCGTCCGGAGATGATGGACTGGAGACAGCATCCGGAGATGACGGACCAGAGACAGCATCCAGAGATGACGGACCAGAGGCAACATGTCCGGAGATGACAGCAGCCTTAGTCTCCAAGCACTGGCTCGGGAGACAGTCTTCCCTCCTTTCCTCTTGGTGAGTTCCTCAGGCGCGCTGTATATAGAGAGAATGTTTTTCCTTCAACCTTGTATCAATCAATCAGTTCACTATCTTCGTCTCTATCGATCCCTATATTCCAACAGATTATGAGCCCGGATTGAATGCTCTACCAATCCGCAACCTATCGATAATCGAACCCGCCTCGCTTCTGAACCTCATCCCTGCACTCTTGTTTTTAAGCCTCAACCGTTTGAGCCGCGTCGCGTCGTGACGACAATGCCAACAACACGTCCCGCAGTCGCTGACCTATACAACGCCGTAACTAGCGCTCGTGGAGAACGACATGCAATGATTTCCTATCCGGTGAGATGCCGTAACTAGAATCAGCACGACGACCGTGCTGCCCCGATAATCGACCTATCGGTTGAACCCAGAATTCGAACCGTCATCCACAGTCCTACCGCGAACGAAATCGATTCTGCATCCTGCGTCTGGGGATTCCTTTGCCAGGAATATGACTTTTCCTTCACGATATTCAGTCGTCGAATACATCACGAATCAACTTGCCGTTCGCCAGGAATTGGGTGGAATCAAAGAACCGATCCCGAATACCACTGCCGATTACCACTTTCTTTTCGAGCCGTACCACGATCGTTCGAGATTGTCGCTGACGACCATGACTACAATCGGTGCGCTGATAGCGCAGCCTCGATAATCTACATATTCTACGAACCTACAATTCGAGCCATCATATGAAGTCCGCTTGCGAACTGAATCATTCTGCAGCCTGCGTCAGTGAATTCCTTCGCCAGAAATATGACTCTACGTTCACGATATCCGGTCGAATCAATGCTATCGGAACTGCTGTGCGCGCTTGGTGATGCTGGAGCTGCAGTAGCGCCCCATACCGGAGCTGCTGTCTGTGTTAGATGTTGATGGAGTTGCTGTACGCGCCCAGTGATGGCGGAACTGCTGTGCACGCTTCGTGATGCTGGAGCTGCTGTGGTGCCCCATACCGCAGCTGCTGTCTGGGTTCGATCTTGATGGAGCTGCTGTACGCACCCAGTGATGGCGGAACTGCTGTGTGTGCTTGGTGATGCTGGAGCTACAGTGGAACCCCATACTGGAGCTGCTGTCCGCGTTCGATGTTGATGGAGCTGCTGTACGCACCCAGTGATGACGGAACTGCTGTGCACGCTTGGTGATGCTGGAGCTGCTGTGGCGCCCCATACCGGAGCTGCTGTCCACGTTCGATGTTGATGGAGCTGCTGTACGCGCCCAGTGATGACGGAACTGCTGTGCGTGCTTGGTGATGCTAGATGTTACACCTGAACGAACTATCACGAGTACATAGCTAGAAGGAGAAGATTCTATGCCTAAAAGACGAAGGAGGCTCAGGCCGTGGCTAGGGAATCAGAGAGTCTAGGCGGGAGATAAGGAAACAGAGTCTAGCCCTTGGTCGAGACATCGGCCGCAGGAGTTGGAACTCTGAGAGTGAGGGGAACAATTTGTATAAACGAGCAGCTGCCTTCTTAAGGCAGTTCCGGAAGTGGCCCCACTACCTCAGGGAGAGGAAGCCATGTCACCTCAGGGTGAACGGAAGCTCTGGACCGAAGACTCCGCTCGGCTGCATGGCCCTCCTGCAGACCACCTCACGTCAGGGTGAACGGGGAGCTCTCGGGCTGGAGTCCCTGCTCGGCCGCATTACACATGCAGCAATACAAACGGAAACTCATCTCCCTTATCTACACCCCGACCATGACCAATGGATCCACCCACGTTCCAAAAGAGGGGCAAACCACCTTGGAGGAATCCAAGTCCGACCCACCCGCACCTCGAGGAAGAGACACCCACTTCCCCCGAGAAAAAGTACGGTCCGGATCACCACTTCTCATTCGCGCGCCCGTGGATAAAAGGAAAGAAGATTTCTCGCCTCAATGGAAAGAAATCAGCACGAACGTCCTCACCAACACTACCACTGAACCCACACACAAGATCTAAGATTATTCCGCGGTGAATTATCGAAAGTAGCCTGATTACCTTTGATTCTCTCCACACTCTGGTTACGAATACAACCCCAGTGTCACACTATAATCTTAAATCTCAAAATCACCCTACTTTCATGAATTGCTTCGACGACACCTACTTCGAAGACCACCTCTACCTACTCGAACTATCTACCTTCTTAGAGCCTAAGGCTCAGTACTCCTTCGACTATACGTTCCAATCAATCAATAGCGAGTTAGCTGGCTACGAACAGTGGGATACATTCAGCGACGGACCTATTCCTACACCCTACCAAGAAGGCGACCACGAGCCCTGGAACTGGTATACGCAATACTGGCTCAACTGCGCCCACAGCCACAAAAATGCCGAGTTCACAGAAGACGAGTTCCGAGATCTCTGTGACTATTACTTCACCGACGACGAAACCATCTACACAGGACACTTCCTCGACCGCTATTAAGCCATGACAACCTCTTCGGACTTCAACATGTTCCGGCTCGAGGCCTCCCGCGACCTACTCCAAATCACTGACGGAACACCAAGGCCGGAACAAGCGGTGGAGATAGCCAACCCCGCAGTTTGGATCAGGAACCTGGTGAATCAGCAGCGGCAGGCTGAGAACGACCTACAACGGCTCACAGAGCTGTGCGGTGACGCCTACGATAGAACCGACCGATGAACGCGGGAAATCGAACAAGCCTACCAAACCTTGGCAGAAGGCACTAGGTACGTATATGACCGAGTCAACGCTAACGAAAAAATAGCGGAAGAATGGGTACATAGCAAGCTGTCAAAAGCGGCGAATGCGTACCAATCTCTCGCCAGAAACATCTGGCAGGCCATCATCGAGCGAACCAACGAGGCCAACGAACGACAAATATGTCAGGCCACTCAGCTGGCCCGGGTAAACGATACCCTGTCCTTTCTGGCGGAAGCTAACACGGCCCAGAATCAACACCTGGCCAACTTTCAGGGAAACATGGAGCTATGGGCAGCCACACACCAGAACCGAGTGGCCACCCTGGAAAACCAACTCCGAGAAGCAAGGGCAGAAATCCAACATATCGTGACCAGAATCCCGCTACCCGCAACGCCACCAGTGCCGCCGGGACCACCCGCATGGAGAAGTCCCATCCGACAGACCAGCACCAGTGCCGCGCCGGCCCACTCACCACCAGCGTTGGGAAGCCCGCTACGACTGAACCCAGGACTGAGGCCCCGTCGACAGAGACTCCCGGCGGTACCCACGACGCCGGAAATGAGACAGCGATTAGAGCAACTCAGACGCCACATATTCCCAAGGCCACCAGCACCCGAGCCCGGGGCAGGACAAGGAGGAAATCACCCCCTCAACACCACCTGGATCATCCGCAGGACCCCCTTCGGGTCTGCCATCCGAACCACCTCGACCACCTGCCAGGCACCCCCACTCTCCTTTGCCACCTAGGAATCCTGTGCCTACGATTACCATGCAGGACCTCGTACGGCTAGTGGCAGAAGGAGTGGAACGGGCACGGCAGGACCGACCAGTGCGACCCGAAGAAGGGAATATTGCCCGATTAAAAATGAAGAACCCCGAACCCTTCGACGGGAAGAGCTCAACCGCCTTCAATCAGTGGTGGGAGGCGGTCACCATGTATTGAGGATTCTACCCTGAAACGATGAACCGACAAAAGATCGCCTGGGTCGGAACGCTTTTGACGGACACCGCCTTGGCCTGGCACCTGCATCGGTACCGTGAACTCCAGGACAACGATACCTGGACCAACTACGCGGCAGCCATCCGGGGCGAATACTACAATGAAAGGGAAGCGGCGGATGCCCAGCTCAAGTTAGGGCAATTGAAATACCAAGGGTCGATCAGGATGTACATGACGGAATTCCAAGCGCTCAATAACTTCGCCCGAGCTACGGGGGAAGGCTTGAAGGAAAAAATCGATTTAGCAATGCCGGACAGCATACTGGATATGCGGTTCAACCAGAACCCGGAAGACCTCGTGGAAGACGAGCAGTTCCTACAAGCCACTTACAGAGCCGGCATACAAGTGGAAAAAAAGAAAGCCCTCAAAGGAGCAAGAGAGCTGGTGAAGGGTATACAGCCACCCAAGGTCAACCAGAAAAAGGACGGTCAGACCAAAGGAAGCTCTGACAATACCCAAAGGGGCAAGGAAAATGCAAAAGAATCCAACCTCCGGAAGGACGGTACCACGGAACGAAAAAGCCAGTATAGGGAACAGGTAAGATGGGCCTCGAAGGATGGTGCGCTGGCGGGCGTAGCGGCAAAAGAACAGGAGGAATACGGCTGGAACTGGGATGACTGCTGGAGATGCGGCAGAAGCACCCACAAGACCTATGAATGCTTCTCCTTCAACACCAAAAAGGGAACCGCACTACCTCCGGCCCCCTGGAAAGCCTCGGCTGTAGCACAGGGAAAACAGAAACGATTGGAAGAACCGGAGGAGGCAGCACCTGCCAACAAGCAGCAGAAGGTTGCGGCAGTCGAAACAATGGACACGGACGCAGTGTGACCACTCTGGGAAGACTCCGAGTCGGATTTTTAAAGGGCAGGGTCCTGCCGCAACCCTTGGCCCATACAATAATATGCGGAGCATCCCGAAAACGGAAAAACGAGGGACCAAGCGCTGGAACCTCAAAGAAACCGAGAAGGACGCCCTGCAGCGGCACTCGCCCAGTGATTGAAATGGTGCTACACCAAGGCAATATAAGGCACCGGATCAGGGCATTGCTGGACACAGGCTGTTCGATAGCCTTGATCAACGAACGAACAGTAGGCCAGCTTGGCCTGGAACGGAAGAAACACCAACACGCCCGCAGCATCGAAAATTTCACAGGGGAAACGGTCAAAGGAGCAGGCCAATATTATACAAAGCCTATGCTCCTCCAGCACCGAAGACACTACTCCATGGAGAAATTCGAAGTCTCACCTAGGGTCCCAGGGATCAACATCTTCCTCCCCTTCGAATGGGTAATGGCGCACCCACTGCAAGGCGCCTGGACAAACAACGAAATACGGTTCCACAGCGCCCAGTGCTTGGAAAGCTGCACCAAGTATGAAGTAGGGCAGTTCTCCCTGACCTGGGACGAAACGGTAGCAACAGACCCAGCGGCCCGCTGCATAGGATACGTCTCGGCGGCATCAGATGAGGACCCAATCAAGGCAGTACCGAAGGAATTCCGCCAATACTTAAGAATCATGGGGAAGGAGACAGCGGACGCTGTCCCCAAGCATCACCCGTACGATTGCAAAATCGACCTCCAGAAGGGCAGCACGGCTCCCTGGGGACCCATCTACCCACTGTCGGAAGTAGAACTCCAAACTCTCCGAGAATGGCTAAAGGAAATGGAGCGAACAGGAAAAATCAAACGCTCCACATCCCCCACGGGCTCCCCCGATCCTCTTCGTATCCAAACCTTACGGAAGAGGACTCCGCCTATGCGTGGACTATCGGGCGCTCAACCGCATCACAATCCCAAACTGTTATCCCTTACCACTGATGCAGGAACTGCAGGATCGAGTCCAAGGAGCCCAATGGTTCACAAAAATGGATCTCAAGAACGGGTTCTACCTTATCCGGGTTCGGGAAGGCGACGAGTGGAAAACAGCGTTTAGGACTCGCTACGGACTTTTCGAGTTTCAAGTAATGCCGTTTGGGTTAACGAACGCTCCGTCCACCTTCCAGGATATGATGAACCACATATTCTCTGACATGTTGGACATCGGTGTGTTGACCTACATGGATGATATACTCATTTACGCCGACACCAAGAAACGGCACGACAACACCGTAAGGGAAGTCCTGAGAAGGCTGCAGGAAAACGGCCTAGCAGTCTCACCGGAAAAATGCGTCTGGAAAACCCAGGAAGTGGAATTCCTAGGCTACATCATCGGTCAAGAAGGGATCAAAATATCACAGGGAAAAGTGGAAGCAGTGCTAAGTTGGCAAAGACCGAACTCCCTTACGGAAGTCCAATCGTTCCTCAGATTCGCTAACTTCTACCAACACTTCATCCAAGACTACTCCCGGGTAGCAAGACCCCTAACGGAGTTGACCAAGAAGGAGGCAGGAAAGGAATGGACTTGGAATCCAGAAGCAGAGACGGCCTTCAAGGAGTTAAAACAGCGCTTTACAACAGCGCCAGTCTTTGCACACTTTGACGCATCAAAGCCAGTGACCATCGAAACTGACGCATCGGACTTTGCAATCGGAGCCGTACTATCGCAACGAGACGAAAAAAACTGCCTACATCCAGTGGCGTTCCACTGCAGGAAGTTCCAGCCAGCAGAAATCAACTACGAAATCCACGACAAAGAACTTCTGGCAGTGGTAGACGCTTTCAAACACTGGAGACGGTACTGCGAGGGTGCGACTCACCAGGTCCAGGTCTACTCAGACCACCAAAACCTGGAATACTTCACAACAACAAAAGTGCTGAATCGACGACAAGCCCGCTGGGCTCAAGAACTGGCCGGCATCGATTTCAGAATCTACTACCGACCAGGAACCCAAAATGGAAAACCAGATGCCCTTTCTAGGCGTTTGGAGTACCGCCCTGAAAAGGGGGGGTAGAAAACCAGCCAATAACGTCGGTTTTGAAAAGAAACCATTTCAAAGAATGTTTGGCAAGCACCTTCATCTGCTCATCGACCTGATTATCATCGCTCCCGACAAGAAAATGGTCAAAAGAATTCTTGGAAAAAGTCAAGGAAGAAGGAAAAAAGGATAACAACTACAAGCAAGCAATAAAACAGGAGGCAATGGCAGGAGAGCCGGCACCGAAGGACCAAAAGGGCAAGGAAATAAGAATCGAAGGCAGCCTGATATACCGGAAAAACCTACTCTGGATACCGAACGGCCTAATACGGCAGATAATAAAATCAGAGCACAACACAAAGGTAGCCGGGCACATGGGCCAGGACAAACCTATCGAACTAGTCCGACGAAACTTCTGGTGGCCGAAAATGAACGAACAAATCATCGACTTCGTCAAAAGCTGCCTGAAATGTCAGCAGAACAAAGCCTCTCGACATCAGCCATACGGACTATCCTCGCCACTGGAACTCCCATACGCACCTTGGCTATCGATAGCAATGGATTTCATCACAGAGCTCCCGGAATCGGAAGTATGCGACCAGCTTTGGGTAATCATCGACCGGTTCACCAAAATGGCACACTTCCTCCCACTACGGAAGGAAGGAAAGATGGTGGCAGACTTAGCGATTGTATTTGCCCGGGAAATATGGAAGCTCCATGGCCTCCCCACAGATATCATGTTGGACAGAGACTCCTGCTTTACTTCCGAAATCTGGAAGGAGTTTCTACAGCTATCCGGAATTCGGCCCCGGATATCGACAGCGTTCCACCCGCAAACCGATGGACAGACGGAACGGCTCAACCAGACGATCGAGACCTATCTCCGCGCGTTCATTAGCAAAGAGCAAGACGACTGGGTACGATTGTTACCAATGGCGGAGTTCGCGTATAACAATTCTGTCACAATGGGAAACTGTTACACCCAAGGGTAACAAGGGGAAGAAGGATACAAGCAGAAAGGTAGCCGAACGGTAAGTCACGTGACTAGAACCCCTGATGAGAAGTCTCGGGGCCTCGGAAAGCAGTTCGGCAAGAAAAGCGGAGCTAAGGGTAACCTCGGCGGGTGATGGATCTTAGGCCA
>Ga0307508_10001711_pt1 | contig 24345 bp, 22 predicted proteins | sample 9_EM_MG_FD_203089 | JGI IMG/M metagenome (GOLD analysis project Ga0307508, IMG submission 203089) | Populus trichocarpa ectomycorrhiza microbial communities from riparian zone in the Pacific Northwest, United States - 9_EM | ecosystem: Host-associated > Plants > Roots > Unclassified | place... | reverse complement strand
GTCCAGGTCGTGAGTAATGAACATGATCGTCACGTCGACGTTTTGCCAAATCTTGAGCAAGTGGGCCTGCATGCTGCCTCGCGTCAGTGCGTCGAGCGCGCCGAACGGCTCGTCCATGAGCAAGATGCGTGGCTCGTTGGCTAGCGCTCGAGCGATCGCGACGCGCTGCTTCATGCCGCCCGAGAGCTGCGCCGGATAGTGCGACGCGAACTTGGTGAGGTCGACGATGTCCAGCCAATCCATGGCCATGCGCTCGGCCTTGGCCTTGGGCATGCCCTTCATCTTCGGGCCGAACATGACGTTTTGCTTCACGTTGAGCCAGGGAAACAGCGTGTAGCCCTGAAAGACCATGCCGCGATCGGCAGCCGGCTCGCCCACCTCTTTGCCGTCGATGGTGATGGAGCCGCCGGTGCACGTCTCCAGGCCTGCCACGATGCGAATCAGCGTCGATTTGCCGCAGCCGGAGGGGCCGATCACGCTGATGAACTCGCGCCGGCGGACGTCGAAGCTGATCTTGGAGAGCGCCAACACCGGCCCCTGCTCGCCCTCGAATTGTCGCGAGACCGCCGACAATCTCATCACCAGCGGTTGCTTGCGAATCTCGGCGAAGCGCGCCGACACCTCTTCGGTGTGGTGCAGGTAACTGGGCAGCTCGAGGCGATCATCAACCGACATGGGCTTCTTCCTCCGCTGCGTCTTGCATGGCGGCGATGGGCACGCGCTCCAGCACCTGCGAATCGTTGATTGGATCCGCGTCAGGCGCAGTTGCGCCGCGAGACGAGAACGCGCGCTTGACCTGAGCAAGAAAGCGGAACAGCGAGCTGTTGCCGGTCTCCCACGGAAACAGAAAGCGCCCGACGAAGCTCAACGTCTGATCGGTGAAGAGCCCCACCAGGCCGATGATCACGATGCCGGCGTACACGTTGTCGAAGTGGCGGTAGCGCTGCTCTTGGTAAAGAAACGCGCTGATGCCGGATTTTTCACCGATCAGCTCGGCCACCACCAGGTACGTCCAGGCCCAGCCGAGCAGGATGCGCATGTCTCGGTACAGGTTCGGCAGCGCCGCCGGAATCACGACGCTCTTCATCAACTGAAAGCGATTGGCGCCGAGCGTCTGCGCGGCCTGGAGCAGCGCGCCGTCGACCGAGCGCGTGGTGTTGGCGATGATCAGCACCATTTGGAAAAAGGTGCCGATGAAAATGATGGTGATCTTGGGCTCGTTGCCCAGGCCGAGCACGGCGACGGCCAGCGCTCCGAACACCGGCGCCGGCATGTAGCGCACGAAGTCCACGAAGGGCTCCGAAAGCCGCGAAAACAGCGAGAAAGTGCCGCACAAAATCCCCAGCGGCAGGCCAATCAGCGCCGAATAGAGAAAGCCCCAAAAGATGACCTGGCAGCTCTGCCAAAGACTTTCGTGCAGCCAGTAGTCACCCTTGCGCAGCGGCGGCGTCGTGAACGCCGTGTAAAAGGCCCGCGCCACTTCGTGCGGCGCGGGTAAGAAAACCGGGTTGGCGCGTTCGCCGACCACGGGCTTGGCATGAGCTTGGGCCAGCTCTTGATTGCGTTTCTCGAATACCTCGAGGTCGATGAGCTGGTCGACCGCGACGTAGCTGTACTCACCCGGCACGTTCACGTCGCCCGCGTCGCGAACGTGCACGAGTGGGTGCCAAATGAATGGCACGTAGCTGATGATGCACCAGGCCAGAAACGGCAACACGAAAGCGAGCACCCCCGCCACCAAGCTTGCGCGAGGTGGCAAAGGAGCGCGCACTGCCAAAAGGGGCCGCCGCGGGTTGCCGGCAGGCTTCTCGGCGCTTCGAGCGGCGCCACCCGCGGGGGCGCCCACGGGGGCACCCCCTGGGGCAGCGCTTGGTTCTGGCCCGTCGTGCGTCACTTGAGGGCTTCCTCCGTGACGGACGGATCGAGGTAATCGTCGGTCTTTTCGGGAGCTTTGTAGACGGTGTTCTTGACGTTGAACTCGTCGACAATCTTGTTCGAACCGTAAATGGACGCGAGTCCCTCAGCCTTGGCCCAGTGCTTCTTGCCCTCGGCCAGGTCCATGATGTGCGTGCCTTTCATGATCGCCTTGTATTGATCAGGCGTCAGGTGCACGCGCGCGCCCATGATGGTCGCGGCCTCGTCGACGTTCTTCGGGTCGTTGACGAAGTCGGCGACCTTGTTCCAAACTTTGGCGATCTTGACCCAGTCGGCGTGGTGCTCGGCCAAGCTCTTGGGGTTGACGGCCAGCATGTCGTAGATGAGCCCTGGCACGTCTTTGCTGGTGAAGATGGGCTTGGAGCCCGGCACTTCTTTGAGCGCGGCGCCGCTGCTCGGCTGCCAAGCGGCGATCGCGTCGACACCGCCGGACTTGAGCGCTTGCGGCGTCTCGTCGGTCTTGACGTTCTTGAGCTTGACGTCGCTCTCCTTCATGTTCGCCGACTTGAGCGCGTGCAAGAGCAGCAAGTGATCGACGAAGCCGGTCTCGACGCCGATGGTCTTGCCCTTGAGCTGCGCCAAGGTGTTGATGCCCGGCTTGGCCACGATCATGTCGTTGCCGTCGCTGTAATCGTTGACCACGATCGACACGCTCTTGCCGCCGGCAGCGCCCGTGACCAGCGCGTCGCCGTTCGTCATGCACACGGCGTCGACCTTACCGGCCGAAAACGCGTCCATCGACGGCACGTAGTCGAACCACACGAGCTCGACGTTGACGCCGGCCTCCTTGAACCAGCCCTTCTGGACCGCGACGTCCCAGGCGATCCAGCCTGGCCAATCGCTGTACGCAATCTTCAGCGCACCGGCCGCCGGGGCGGCCGAGTCGGCCGCCGCCGCGGATGGAGCTGGCGCAACCGCCGCTGGAGCTGCGGCTGCGGGCTTATCGTCCGCCGCCGGTTTGGGAGCCTCTGACTTGTTACAAGCTGCCGCTACGAGCGACAGCACCGAGATGCCGAAGAGCCGAACGATCGGGTTCATAAGAGACCTTTCGCCCGGTGAGCCTACGAAGCGAGGTCGACTATGCCGGCTCGCATGTTTCCCCGAGTTTTCCGAGCCGTTGCCAGTTGGCGAAGTCTTGGGAGCTGGCCCCAAAACCTGAGGGAAGATTGGGTAAACCGGCCACGAAATCAGCTGGTCAGCCGGCAGCTCGGCGCGTGCGACCCCGACTCAACCTGCCGGATCCAGCCCGGCGCACCGACGACCCGGGGGCATCACCAACGCGTTCTTACACGAGCACGCCCGCTTCCTGCGAGGGCCGCAGGCAAGAGTGAGCGAGGGTTGCCAGTTAGGTCGAGCGAAACGACTGCTGCAAGCAGCTACTTATCACAACACATCCACTTGCTCTGCAGATACCCCTCAATCTGCAACAGCTCGGCATCCGAGACGGGGCGACTGTAGACCAGCACTTCACCGATCGCGCCTTTGAAGGTGGTGCAGTCGATGTAGAGGCTCTTGCCGAGGAACGCTTGGGCGCGCGAAACCTGCGGCGGGAGGTTGACGTGGCCCGAACCGACGTCGTTGCTGTTGCTGCGCACGTGGGCGAACGCCTGCGCATCTTGAATGACGACCGCTACCTGAGGGGCGTTCAGCAAGGCTGGGTAGTTGGTGTCGTTGACCCAGTTGTCGTTGACCTCGAACAGCAAGCTTCCCTGCCAAAATCCGAAGTGAAGGTCGTCGATTTCCGCGTCATTGGAGGCCTCGAAATAGCCCTCGCAAGTGCTCACACTCGGCTGCTGCGCCACGACGAAGATGGAGAGCCCGCTCGTGAAGTCGATGTCGAGCGCGGGCAGCTTCAGGTAGTCGTCGCTGCCGTCGAACACGATCGCAGATTTTCCAGCGAGCGCGTCCGCCACCAATTTGGGGCGAACATTGACGCCTGTCTGCAAGGCGTCGCGGTGCTTGCCGGAAAGATCTTTCCAAGTCGAGACGACACCCGCGCTCTGAGTCACGCCCTGATCGGCGCTGAACCAAAGCTCGAGCCCGTCGACCGGCACCGGGGGCGGCTCGACGACCACGGCTCCGCCACTGCCGCCACTGCCGCCTAGCGTGCCGCCGCTGCCGCCAAGCGCGCCGCCGCTACCACCTCGGCCGCCGCCGGCCACGGCGACGATGCCGCCTGCGCCGGAACTGGTTCCGCCGTGCGCTGGCGTGCCGCCCGTAGCTCCAGCGCTGCTGGGCGAGCCGGCGCGACCCGCCAACCCCTTGCCGCCGATATCGCCCCCGTCAGCGCCTGCGCCGCCCACGTCGCCGCCCGCCGGCATCGCGCTCTTGCCGGCGCTCGGCGTACCGCCAGCTGCGCCCACGTCGTTCATGCCCGCGGCGCTGAACTTGTCGCCGCACGAAAGCAGCAGCCCAGCAATCGCCGCAAACAACGCAACCCGTTGGGAACCCGGCACCGACCTCAAGCATCTTGGCGTAGCATCCGAGAAATGACGGGTCAAGAAGGCCCTCTCCCTGGCTCGGACACCGCCTCCGACGCTCGCTCACCATCGCTCCGCACACCGATCATCAGCAACCTGGATCGTCTTCCTATGCGCGCTGCTCTGGCGCACCAGGCGCAACCTCAAGCAACCCTGTGCACGGCTACCTTCCCACACGTGTGACCACAAAGGGCGGCTCCCGAAAAATCCGGCGAAATTGCGGCGTCGGATAGCATCATTTGATTCAATGCGATCACAGGATTTGCCTCGAAAATCTAGAACAAGCGCCGAAGCTGCGCCGCTCAACGCTGCGCGTTTCAGCGCTTGCCGAAGTCGGGAATAGCCTCTGCCGACGGCGCAGGTAGGCCCGCAAGCTCTTCCAGAATGAGCTTGGAGCGAAACTCGGGCGAGCCCAGATCGCCACCGTGGCAGTCTTTGCACTTCGGAGGCTTGCCCAGCGCGCTGTCGAAATCCGGCGCCAAGTGCGTGGTCATCCACTCGATCGCGATGTCGCGCCGGCGCGGGTCGCCCAAGAACTTGGGTTTACCGGCGTGACAGTCAACGCACCACACGTCTTTGCCACCAGCGGCGTCCGCCGTGCGCTTTCGCAGGCGTGGCAACAACTCGCGCGCCATCCAGTTGGCGATCTGTTTGTTGTGCGTGTCGGCGGCGTAGTCGGGCTCGAGGTGGCAATGTTTGCACTTCACGCCTAGAAAATGCGTAACCCCGCCCATGATCGTGTACACCTCGCGCTGGCAGCGCGCCGCCTTGGCCACGCCCGTGTAGGCAATGCGCAGCGGCTCCGGCGGCGGCTTGCCCGGCACTTGTTCGCAATCGTCGGGCAGATCAGCACGACGTTTACGCAGAACGGCCGCCGGCGCATTGACTCGGGCGCTAAGGGGCGACGGGGGCGGTGGAGCTCCACAAGCACCCGCTAGCAACGACAAACCAAACACAGCCGAAACGAAGCGCTGAACCGTCACGCGAGGCAGTCTAGCGCAGCGCTCCCGAGACGCGCCGCACTTTTGCCCCGTATTCGCGCCGGGCGTGCTTGGCTCGCGCTCCTGAGCTACGTTGCGCCCCGTGACGATCGAGCAGATGCCGGCGTCTGGGCGGCCTGGCACCGTTTTGCTCGTTGATGACGAGCCTGAGGCGCTACGCGCGTTCGAACGCATGCTGCGCGGCGCGGGCTACCAAGTAGAAGCATTTGCGTCGGCGCGCGAAGCCATCAAGCGTGTGTCGGCGGGCGGTGTGCACGTCGTCGTCAGTGACATCAGCATGCCCGAAATGACGGGCGTCGAGCTGCTGCGCACCATCCGCGCCTACGACGCCGATTTGCCCGTCGTGCTGGTCACCGGTTTGCCCGCCATCGAAAGCGCGACCGACGCCGTCGAGTACGGCGCGTTCAAATACATCGTCAAGCCGTTCGAGCCGGAGGTGCTGCGAGCCGCCGTAGAGCGCGCGCGCAAACTCTACCGCCTGGCACGCATGAAGCGCGAAGCCTTGAAGCTGCTCGGGGCGAACGCCATCTCGGCCGATCGCGCAGGGCTCGAAGCCAGCTTCGATTCGGCCCTCGAATCGCTGTGGATGGCGTTTCAGCCGATCGTGCGCGCCGGCGACCACAGCGTCTTCGGCTACGAGGCGCTGCTCCGCAGCGACGAACCGACGCTGATCAGGCCCGATCTGGTGGTCGACGCGGCCGAGCGCTTGAATTCACTGCCGCGGCTGGGCCGCAAGGTGCGGGCGCTGGCCGCCGCCGCCATGAGCGCGGCCGAGCCCAGCGCCGCGCTGTTCATCAATCTGCACCCGCTCGATTTGGCGGACGAAGAGCTATTCCACGAAGCGTCTCCGCTCACGAAGCTGGCCAAGCGCGTGATCTTGGAGGTCACCGAGCGCGCGGCCATCGAACAAGTCGAAGGTGTCGAGCGTCGCGTCGTCTTACTGCGCGAGCGCGGCTTCCGCATCGCGGTCGACGACCTGGGCGCCGGCTACGCGGGCCTGTCGAGCTTCGCGCTGCTCGAGCCCGAAATCGTCAAGCTCGACGTCTCGCTTTTGCGTGACATCGACCAAAGCCCCGTGAAACAAAAGCTCGTCGCGTCAATGACCGCTCTGTGCAAAGACATGGGCTTTTTGGTCGTCGCCGAAGGCATCGAAACGGTCGCCGAGCGCGACTGTGTCGTGGCCCTCGGCTGCGACCTCTTGCAAGGCTTCCTGTTCGCCCGCCCCGGCCGACCTTTCCCTACAGCTTCCTGGGGGTAGGCCCGGTCCCCGCGCGGCCAGCTGGCCCGCGCCGCCCGACCCGTCAGTCACTGTAAGTCTCGAGATTCACAGGGAGGACGGGAGGTCGGGAGGTCGGGAGGTCCGCGAGGGAGAAGCGCATTTTTCGTTCGGAGGACCGAACGAAAAATCGTTGCCCGCGTGAGATGTTCCGACCAGGGACCCAGCTCGCGGGCGGCAGCGCGGCCCCCCAAATTCTCGCCTCGCGGACCTCCCGTCCTCCCTGTGAAAAATGGCGAGCGCAGCGAGCGCGGCCCGGGAAGCGGTTGCCGGGGCCGTGACCCTGGACTACTGCACTTTTTCCCAAATTTTGGTGCCGGAGATACAGAACATGGCGAGAAAGAAGATTGGTCTGATTGGTGCGGGCAACATCGGTGGCGAGCTCGCGAACCTGTGCCTGCAGAAGCAGCTCGGTGATGTCGTGCTGTTCGACATCCCGGCCAAGGAGAGCTTCGCCAAGGGCAAAGCGCTCGACCTCGAGCAATCGTCGGCCTGCTCCGGCGCCGACGCGCGCGTGACCGGCACTTCGAATTGGGAGGATCTCAAAGGCTCCGACGTCTTGATCATTACCGCCGGCATTCCGAGGAAGCCGGGACAGTCGCGCGACGACTTGGTGGGCGTGAACCTGCCGATCATCCAAAACGTCGCCGACAACGCCAAGAAACATTGTCCGGACGCGTTCGTGATCGTGATCAGCAATCCGCTCGACGCGATGGTGTACGAGTTCAAGCGCCGTACCGGCGCGCCGCGCGAAAAGGTCGTCGGCATGGCGGGCGTGCTCGACAGCGCGCGCTTCTCGCTGTTCCTGGCGCGCGAGACCGGCGCCAGCATCAAAGACGTGCGCGCCATGGTGCTGGGCGGCCACGGCGACGACATGGTGCCGGTGCTCGGCTACTGCACCATCAACGGCGTGCCCGTAAAGCAGCTGATCGCGGCCGACAAGCTTTCGGCCATGGTCGACCGCACCCGCAAAGGCGGCGGCGAAATCGTGAATTTGATGGGCACGAGCGCCTTTTACGCGCCCGCCTACAGCGCAATCGTGATGGCTGAAGCCTATTTGCTCGACCAAAAGCGGCTGCTCCCGGCCGCCGCCTACCTCGAGGGCGAGTACGGCTACAAGGACCTGTACCTGGGCGTGCCGGTCGTCATCGGCGCAGGCGGCGTCGAAAAGATCGTACAGGTCGAGCTCTCCGCCGAAGAAAAGGCGATGCTCAAGACCAGCGTCGACAGCGTGCAGAAGGTCGTCGACATCGTGAAAGCAAAGGCCTGAGCCCACATGAAGATCCACGAGTACCAAGGCAAGCAGCTGTTCGCGAAGTACGGCGTCGCCGTACCGAAGGGGCAAGCCTGCTTCAGCGTCGACGAGGCCGAGAAGGCGGCAGAGAAGCTGATCGCCGAGGGCAGCCCGGTGGTGGTCGTCAAGGCGCAGATTCACGCTGGCGGTCGCGGCAAGGGCGGCGGCGTCAAGGTCGTGAAAGACGGCGCCAAAGCGGCGCGTGCCGTCGCCGAAAAGATCCTCGGCATGCAGCTCGTCACCCACCAGACCGGCCCCGAAGGCCAGAAGGTCAAGCGCCTGTACGTCGAGCAGGGCATCGAGATCGCGCGCGAGCTGTACTTGGGCTTGGTCGTCGATCGCGAGACGCGCAAAATCGCCGTCATGGCCTCGACCGAGGGCGGCGTCGAAATCGAGAAAGTCGCCGAAGAGACCCCGGAAAAAATCCTGATCGAGTTCGTCGATCCCACGATCGGCCTGAGCGGCTATCAGGCGCGCAAGCTCGCCTACGGTCTGGAAGTCGGCAAGGGCACGCCCAGCCCCAAAGAGACCATCGGCGAGTTCGTGAAGATGGTCACGAAGCTGGCCGAGCTGTTCGAAAAGGAAGACTGCTCGCTGTGCGAGGTCAACCCGCTGATCATCACGAAACAAGGCAAGGTCATCGCCGGTGACTCGAAGATCAACTTCGACGACAACGCCGCAGGTCGCCACAAAGAGTGGGAAGGCTTGCTGGACAAAGACGAAGAGGACCCGGTCGAGCTCGAAGCCAAAGACGCAGGTCTTTCTTACGTGTCGCTCGACGGCGACATTGGCTGTCTGGTGAACGGCGCCGGCTTGGCGATGGCCACCATGGACATCATCAAGCACCACGGCGGCAGCCCCGCGAACTTCCTCGACGTGGGCGGCGGCGCCACCAAAGAGCAAGTCACCAAAGCCTTCACCATGATTCTGAGCAGCCCCAAGGTGAAGGGCATTTTCGTGAACATCTTCGGCGGCATCATGAAGTGCGACGTGATCGCCGAAGGCGTCGTGGCTGCGACGCGCGAGCTGGGCCTGAAAGTGCCGCTGGTCGTGCGCCTAGAAGGCACGAACGTAGAGCTCGGCAAGAAAATCTTGTCGGAGAGCGGGCTCGCCATTCAGCCGGCAGACAGCATGGCGGACGGCGCGAAGAAGATTGTCGCCGCAACCAAGGCTGCGTGAGGAAGAGGACCTAGAACATGTCGATTCTCGTCAACAAGAACACCAAGGTCCTGGTCCAGGGCATCACCGGCTCAGCCGGCTCTTTCCACGCCAAGCAATGCCTGGCGTATGGCACGCAGGTCGTCGGCGGCTGCACCCCCAATCGCGGCGGCGAAAGCTTCGCCGCCGAGGGTCCGGGCGGCAAAGCCGTCACGATTCCGGTTTTCGACACGGCCGCCGAGGCCGTCAAGCAGACCGGAGCCGATACCAGCTGCATCTTCGTGCCGGCGCTGGGCGCGGCTGACGCCATCCTCGAGGCGGTAGACGCCGGCTGTAAGCTGGTGATCTGCATCACCGAGGGCATTCCGGTCACCGACATGATCCGCGTGCGCCGCTCGATCGAGGGCAAACCGGTCAGGCTCGTCGGCCCGAACTGCCCGGGCGTCATCACGCCCGGCGAGTGCAAGATTGGCATCATGCCGGGCCACATTCATCGTCAGGGCAAAATTGGCGTCGTCTCCCGCTCCGGCACCTTGACCTACGAAGCCGTCGGTCAGCTGACGGCGCTCGGACTCGGCCAATCCACTTGTGTTGGCATCGGCGGTGACCCGGTGGCGGGGCTCGACTTCGTCGATGTGCTCACGCTGTTCAACCAAGACGAGGGCACGCAAGCCGTGATGATGATGGGCGAAATCGGCGGCAACGCCGAAGAGCGCGCGGCCGAGTACATCCAAGCTCACATGAAGAAGCCAGTCGCCGGCTTCATCGCTGGCGCCACGGCGCCCGAAGGCAAGCGCATGGGCCACGCCGGAGCGATCATTTCGGGTGGCAAAGGCACGGCGAAAGACAAGATCGCCGCCTTGACCAAAGCTGGTGTACGTATGTCGCCATCGCCCGCCGAAATGGGCGCAACGTTAAAGAGCCTGCTCTAAAGCGTGTGTTTTCGACTGCAGTAGCACGATGCGGTACCAAACCCCCGCCCGCCTAGTTCGGGCTTTTGGCGAGGCTTTGGCGAGGACCAAGTGCTTGGCCACCAAGCACCGTCCACGGACCGTGCTCAGTACGTGAGCATCGGACCGCAGCCAAAACGAAGCCAAAACCCGAAATCGGCGGGCGGTGCTGGCAGCCGCATCGAGGTCACTAGAAAGGGAGTCTCGAGTGGCGCGCTTCGACACCCGGCTCGCGTTAATGCGAGCCGCGGAGCAGCTGTTCGCACAGCAAGGTGTAGATCGCGTTTCGCTGCGAGAGATAGCCATCGCGGCCGGGCAGCGGAATGTCTCGGCCGCGACCTACCACTTCGGTGGCAAGCGCGAGCTGATCGAAGCCATTCTCGAACGACACTCGCGCAAGATCCAGGACGACTGGCTGCTGTCGCTCGAGAGCGAAACTGGCAAGCTGGGGCTTCGGCAGTTGGTGCGGATGCTCGTCGAACCGATCGTGGCCAAGATCGACGACGCGGACGGCGGGGCGCTGCTACCTCGAGCTGTGCGCGGAGCTGGTGGCCAGCCGTTCGTTCCCGCTGATGGGCATGCGCGTGGCCACGACGCCGGGTGCCGCCATGTTGGCCAAGCGCATCGCCGAACGGGGTCCGCCGTTGCCGGGCATGTTCGGCGTGATTCGCGGCACGCGCCTGGCGGGGCTCTTGTACGGCTCGATCGGCGACTACCTGCGCCTCACCGCGAACGGCCTCGAGATCAGCCGCAAGCTGTTCATCTCCGATCTGGTGAGCGTGCTGGTGGCAGCGGTTCAAGCCGACGCTCCGACCGACGCCGAGCCTGAATGACCGTTCAGTGCTGGGGCGCGATTTCGGCTGAAATGCAGCACGAGTCGCGCGCTGTGCTAAGAGCGGCGGCAGAAAACGCCCATGGCCATCGAGCGAACTCTTTGCATCATCAAGCCTGACGCCGTCGCAAAACGCAAAACCGGCGCCATCGTCCAACACGTGCTGGAAGAAGGCTTCAACATCCTCGGCCTGCGCCAACAGCAGCTGTCGCGGCGCGAGGCCGAAGGCTTCTACGCCGTGCATCGCGAGCGGCCTTTCTTCAAGGATTTGTGCGAGTTCATGACCAGCGGCCCGGTCGTGCTGGTGGCGCTCGAGCGCGAAGACGCCGTCGCCCATTGGCGCAAGGTGATCGGCGCGACCGATCCGGCGAAGGCGGATGCCGGAACGATTCGGAAACTGTACGGCGCAAGCCTCGGCGAGAACGCCGTGCACGGCTCCGACTCAGTCGAGAACGGCCGCATCGAGTGCGCCTACTACTTCCAGGGTTCCGAGCTCGGCTGAGCCGCGCCGGCGCCGCACATCCACAGCAGGCCCGCGCCAATCCCGCTAGAAAACGCCTAGCTTGCAAGGTCGTTCGCACGACTGAGGCGCGACTGATACACTGCTCTGTGAGGTCAATGAAGAGCGGTCTCCCGCCCTCGTCGCACGCGTTCGTCCGCGGCACCGCTGCGCTCGATATCGAGCGAGGAAACCTGCGCGAAAGCTTGGGTGGGCTGCGCAATTTGGCGCAGCTCCTGCACTCGCTGCGTGTCGGTTCGCGGCCGCTCAGCAGCGTGCTGCCCGACGCGCGCGACGCCTGCGACCCCTTGCGCCAAGCGATGGGCGAAATCTTGGCTGCTGCGCGGAGCGGCCTGGGAGAAAGCGAAGCCGCCGCCAGCCTCGACGCCTACGTGACTCCACGCATCAACGAGCTAGAGACGGCGCTGACCAACGCCGCCGAGCGCCAGCTCAGCGTGAAGACACGACTGTCGCTCGAGGAGTGCGTGACCCGCCTGTCGCAAGAGCTCGACACCGCGCGCGGCCTGTTCGATCTCTTGGCAGACTCGCTCACGGGCAGACCGATACGGCTCGACGTGCTCGAGCTATCGCGCCAAAGCTTCAGCGGGCCACCGAGCGGGGGCAGCTGGCCACGCGAAACACTGGTCGCGACGCTGAGCAGCAACGCCAGCGGGCTCGAAATCGAAGTGAGCCCGCGCGTCGTCACCTCGCTGATCGCCTTCGGTGTAGAGCTGGTGGCTGATCCGAAAGACGCCAGCCAGATCCCTCACATTCAGCTGAGCCAAACCGAGCAGGGCTGTCATATCTCGATCGAACGGCAGCCGGTGGTGCCCGGCGAAGATCTCATGCTGCTGCGGCGCGGCATCATCGCGCCCACGCTGCCGTGCGTGACCGCGGCGGCCCGCGTGGGCGGCGCGGTCCTCAACTTCGACCCGAGAGAAGCTCGCTTCACGCTCACTTTCGCCAAAGCTTTCCCGGGCCGCATGACCGGAGAAGCCGGCTGAAACAACCTTCCGACCATCGTCTCAGGCTTGCTGCGGCCGAAAACCCTGGTTAACCAGGCAGGATGGAACACGCCGACCTCAAAGCGAAGGTGGAAGCCGCCTTCGCCGACCGCGCGCTGCTCGCCGAGCCCGCCACCAAGCAAGCCGTGCTGGACGTGCTGGCCCTGCTCGACCAAGGCAAGCTGCGGGTGGCCACCTGCGACGCCCCCGGCAAGTGGACGACGCACGCCTGGATCAAGCAGGCGGTCCTGCTCTACTTCGGCGTCGTACCGATGGAAAAAATCCCGGTCGGTCCCTTCGAGTTCTACGACAAGATCCCGCTGAAGAAGAACCTGGACATTGCCGGCGTGCGCGTGGTGCCGCCCGGCACCGTGCGCTACGGTTCGTTCATCGAGAAGGGCGCGATCGTGATGCCCGGCTACGTCAACATCGGCGCCTACGTCGGCGCCGGCACGATGGTCGACACCTGGGCGACGGTCGGCTCGTGCGCGCAGGTCGGCAAAGATTGCCACCTGTCGGGCGGCGTCGGCATCGGCGGCGTGCTCGAGCCGCCCGGCGCGCAGCCGGTGATCATCGAGGACGGCTGCTTCATCGGCTCGCGCGCTATCATCGTCGAAGGCATGCTGATCGAGCGCGAGGCCGTGATCGGCGCCGGCGTGGCGCTCACGGCTTCGACCGCGATCCTCGACGTGACCGGGCCGGAGCCGGTCGAGATCCGCGGCCGCATTCCCGCGCGCAGCGTGGTGATTCCCGGCACGCGGCCGCGCAAGTTCCCGGCCGGCGAATATCAGATCCCGTGCGCGTTGATCATCGGCCAGCGCAAAGAGAGCACCGACAAGAAAACCAGCCTCAATTCCGCGCTACGCGACTTTGGCGTCTCGGTCTGAGCGCGCATGAGTCTAGCGTCCGACCTTTTGTGGCTGTGCTCGATTCCTTCGCTGATCGGCGAGGAGCAGGCGCTGTGCGACGCCGTCGAGGCTCGACTGTCGCTGTGTCAACTGGCTGCGCCAATCCGTCGCTACGGTGATTCGATCGTCGTGCCGCTACGCCGCGGCAGCGGCGGCCCGCGCGTGGTCTTGGGCGGGCATCTGGACGTCGTGCGCACGGAGCATCAAGGCGAGCCGCGCATCGAGGGCGATAGACTGATCGCGCCCGGCGCGGCCGACATGAAAAGTGGTCTGTCGCTGATGCTCGCGCTGGCCGAAAGCGCTCGGCGCTGGCCGGTCGATTTGACGCTGGTCTTTTACGCCCGCGAAGAGGGGCCCTACGCCGAAAATGAGCTGGGGCCGGTCTTGGCCGCCGACGCGGAGCTCAGCGAGGCCGACGTCGCGGTCATGCTGGAGCCGAGCGACAACAAGCTGCAGCTCGGCTGCGGTGGCTCCATTCACGCCGTGGCGCGCTTCGCCGGCAAGACCGCGCACAGCGCCCGCCCCTGGCAGGGTGAGAACGCCATTCACAAGAGCGCGGCTTTGCTCGCGCGGCTGAGCGCGCTCACGCCGGTGGCGGACGAGCGCGACGGCTTGGTCTGGCAAAACGTGATCAGCTCCACCATGGCGACGGGCGGACGCGCTCGCAACATCATTCCCGACGTGTTCGAGCTGAACCTGAATCACCGCTTCGGCCCGAGCACCACGGTCGCGCGCGCCCAGCAAAACGTGCTGGATTTGGTGGCCGGTGAGGCCGAGGTCGAATTCGTGGACATCTCGCCGTCCGCGCCGCCGCTGCGCCGGCACCCGCTGGTTGCGGCGCTGGCCGAAAGCGGCGTCGTGGCGGTCGAGCCCAAACAAGCGTGGACCGACGTCGCCCGCTTCGCCGAGCTCGGCATCCCAGCCGCAAATTTTGGCCCGGGTGTGCAGGCGCAAGCCCACCAAAAAAACGAATGGACCAGGCTCTCACAGCTCGACGTGGGCCTCGGCGTGCTCGAGCGCTGGCTCGCCCGCATCGGAGGCGTGAGCGCATGAACCGCGCAGCCCGCCGCAGTGCCAGCGCTCTGGCGCTGGCTTGCTGCTGCGCGCTCCATTTGGCTTGCGAGCAGCGCGGTGACAAAGCGCAACACAGCCGCAGCGACGCCGTGTCGAGCGCCAGCCAAGAGATGAGCGGGCCTTCACTGTTTTCGCGTGAGCGCTTGAGCCCGGCGCTCGACGCCGTGCGCGCCAAAGCTGGTGGCAAGCTGCTGCGTCTCGAAATCCACGCGCGAGAGCTCACACTGCAAGCCGAAGATCCGGGCGCGCCCGGCGCTGTGCTCGAGCTACACTATCAGGGCGGCAAAGTCGGCGAACCGGAGCGCGCGGCGTTGCGCGGCAAGGGGCAGCTAGCCGACAACTTGTTCGACCTCAGCGAGGTGAAGCTCGACGCGATCCCGGAGCTGACGCGCGAGGCCGTGCGGCGCGTCGACCCCGAGGCGGGCAGCGTCGATTACGTGCTCGTGCGTCGCAACTTGCCCGACACGGACGACGTGCGGCTACGCGTGTACGTGTCGAGCCCACGTAAGAGCGGTTACATCGAGGCCGATCGTACCGGACAAATTTTGTAGCTAAACATCGGTATTTATTACTGTTTTTCTGGTCGCGCACAGCCGGTGTAAGGCCGGGCCCGCCGCTCGCGTTTTCAGGTCATCTCCCAACCTGAAAGGCCCGCCATGACTCGCATTGCTTCGTCTCCTCGCACCGTCCTTCCCTGGCTGACATTCGCAGCGCTCGCCGCCACGGCCTGCGGAACGGCGACCCACGAAGCCCCGCGCAGCCCCGACGCGCAGAGCGAGGCACCGAACCACGCCTACGCGGCGCCGACCACGGCGCCCGGCGCCCCAGGCTATGCCGCAGTCGACAAGGCCGCGGGCGCGCCGCCTGCCGCTGCCGCGCGCGGCGGCGCAGCTGAAGCCTCGGCAGACGGCGCCTACCGTCCCACGCCGGCCCCGCAAGAAGAGCGCCCCGGGCTGGGCACCGAGTGGGGCGAGACGCGCGAGAGCCGCGTCTCGTCGGCACCGTTCGAGCGCCAAGACTGGAGCACACCGCTCACGACCAGCAGCTTCTTCTACAACGACGAAGCCGGCGTGCGTGCGATGCTCGGTTCCGGCTATTGGGATCGCAAGAGCGACGGCATCAGCGCCGCACGCGGCGCGATCACCATCCGCTTGGTAGACGACCACGGCGCGCCACTGGCGACCTTTGCCGCAGGTGGTCGCAGCTACGTGCTGGGTAACGACGGCGCGCGCTACGCGATCCGGATTGAAAACCAGACTGGCGCGCGCTTCGAGGCGGTCGCCACGGTCGACGGTTTGGACGTGATCGACGGCCAGCCCGGTTCGTTCGAAAAGCGCGGCTACCTGCTGGCGCCTTGGTCCACGGTCGAGATCGATGGCTTTCGTCGCAGCGAAGCGGAAGTGGCGGCGTTCCGCTTCGGTCGCGTGCACGATTCGTACGCCGCCAAGCGGGGCAGCGACCGCAACGTCGGCGTGATCGGCGTGGCCGTGTTCCAAGAGCGCGGAGCGAGCTACCCGTGGACCGAACGCGAGCTCGGGCGCCGCGGCGCCGCCGACGCCTTCCCGGGCCGCTTTGCGCCCTCCCCGTGAGCCCGACGAGAGAGGGGCCGCGTCTCGGCAACACGGGACGCGCGTGCTATTCGAGGAGGCTGAAATGAGTCGCGTGATCCGTGCTCGGTCTGGGGCGGCCCTGGGGGCGCTGCTCGTTTGCGTTCTCGCTTGTCAGCGCGAGCGCACCAGCCAGAGCGACGACGGCTACCCTGCCCCGTCGGCATCCGGGCTCGATGGCATGCAACTCTCCTCCGCGCGTCGCGTCGCGCTGCAGTCGGCCACCGCGGCCATGCAGCGGCGTGACCTCGATCGGCTCAAAAAGCTGAGCGTGTGGGTAAAGAATCTCGACCAGGCCCCCATCTTCGAACCCGACGATCTGGCGGCGCTCGATCTGGCGATTCAGTGCCTCGAACAGGTCGCACCGCCGAGCGATGCGCTGACCACACTCGACCACCTGAAAGGCGGCACGCTCAAGAAGGCGGCACGCGGCGTGTGCGCTGGGCGACCGGCACCGTAGAGCGCGCGGCCTTGTCGTTCGAAAAGCCCCGATCGACAGGCGCCGGCGAAAATCGTAGTCTGTGAGGACTATGCGCGCTCGATCTTGGATTGCGCTCGGCTGGCTTGCGTTCGCATGCGGCGGCACTGCTTTCAGCCCGACTAACGACAACGCAGACGGTGGCAGCCAAAGCAACGGCGGCAGTCAAAGCGCCGGCGGCAGCCAAAACGCCGGCGGCAAGGGCGGCAGCCACGCTCAGGCCGGCCGCAGCTCGGGCGGCACCGCGTCCGGCACCGGGGGCAAGGTCGGTACGGCGGGCAACGTCGGGGTCGCAGGCGTCGCCGGTGGGACCACGACGGGTGGTGACCTCAGCACTGGTGGCGAGCCCGCGACCGGCGGCAACCCGGCACTCGGCGGCGAAGGCGGCACCGCGGGCAGCGGCACCGAGCCCATCGACAAGAGTTGTCCAGCGGCCCTGCCAGCGAACGGCAGGGCCTGCGTCACTGGGCTCAAATGCAGCTACGGCGACGACATCCGCCCTTCTTGTCATTCGCACGCGCTCTGCGTCAACGGCGCCTGGAGCCTGCAACTGGCGCAGTGCGGGGCTATCGAAGCCTGCGCGCCCATCGCGCAAGGCAGCCCTTGCGACGCTCAGGCCTCCCCGTCGTGCACGATCCAGAGCAGCATCTTTTGCGCGTGCACCGGCTGCAGCGGCGCTGGCCCCTGCAGCAACAATACGGTCTGGGCGTGCACCTCCGGCTCAGGTCCCGTCGCTTGCCCCGCGCTCATCCCCAACGAGGGTCAAGCTTGCATGGGCAGCGACGTTTGCACCTACGGCTCGTGCGCGACCGGCGAAAAAGTCAGCGCCACTTGCAAGGACGCGACCTGGCACTGGAAGACGGAGCTTTGCCCGGTGTGAGCTCGCTTACACGTCTTGTCGGGCTGGGGGCCCCTGCTCAGCTAGTACATGTTCGGCGCCGGCGTCAGGTAGACGTCGTCGATGAAAAACGAGCCGCCCGCGTGCACGAAGCAGTGGACCTTGGCGCTGACGAAAAAGGTGCTGTTGAACGTGGTCGGATTGGTGCCCGGTGACCAGGCGACGTTCAGCCAGCTGGCGTCGGCCACGTTGTTCACGTTGCCGGTGCAGCCCGGTCCTTGGTACAGGTCCAACATGCAGTGGGCATCGGCTCCGCCCAGCGTGGCCATCTGCGCCGAGAAGTTGTAGTCGGTGTTGAGCGCGATCGGCACGCACTGCCACAGCGTTTGGCTGTCGTTGCTATCAGGCTCGGAAATGTAGGCAGCACCGGAGTACGCGCAGGCGTTGGCGTCCGCGTAGGAGCCGGCGCCGTCCATGAAGGTCCCCGGCTGCCAGTTGATGGTGGCGGCGCCAGCCTCGACGGTCCAGCTCGCAAGGTCCTTGTCGAAGCCGGGATTCTTGAGCACGTTGCCGGTGCTCGGCTGCGGGCAAACGCAGGGCGCGCTGGCGCAGCAACGGCCGCCGCAGATGGCGCTGGTGCACTGGGCCGGGGCGGTGCACAGGGCGCCGTTGACCAGCTTGGGTTTGCAGGCGCCCGCAGCGCAATAATCAGCCTTGGCGCAGTCGGTGGCGCCCGCACACTGCGTCTTGCAGGACGAAGTGGCAGCATCGCAGATGTAGTTGTTGCACGGAGCGTCGGTGGTTGGGGCGCAAGCGCCGGCGCCGTTGCAGGTGGGGGCGGGCGTGACGCCGGTCGCCCCGGCGTTGCACTTGGCGGTACCAGGGCAGTCGCTGCCATGCTTCAAGCCAGCCTGCACGAAGGCGCACTTGCCGTCGGTTTGCCCCGTGCTCGCCTGCTTGCAAGAGTTGCAGGTGGTATCGCAGGCCTTGTCGCAGCACACCTTCTCGCCGTTGCAGACGGCGCTCGCGCATTCATCGGCCGTGGCACAAGTCACGCCGCTGGTTTTCTGCGGCGCGCAGACCTTGTTGTCGCAGTACAGCCCCTTCGGACAATCCGGCGTCGTCGTGCAGGGGATGGCGCAGCGCGTGCCCACGCACGGATGCCCGCTGCACGACACCGCTTCTGGCGCGGCGCATTCGCCAGCGCCGTCGCACTGCGCAGGCGGCGTGTATTTATCGGCCCCGCAGCTTTCCATGCCGCACATCGTGCTCGGCGGCGCGAAGCGACACGCGCCGGCGCCGTCACATTGACCGTCGAGACCGCACACGTCTTTGCCCTGCGCGCAGTCGTCATGCGGATCCATGCCCGCCTGGACGCTCTCACAAGCGCCGTCGGCCTTGCCCGTCACCGCGTTGGAGCACGACTGGCAAGGTCCGGCACACGCTGCTGCGCAGCAGACGCCATCGAGGCAAGGGCCGCTCGCGCAATCGCCATCGGCTTTGCAGGCCTCACCCGCAGCGAGCCCCGGCGCGCCGCCTGCGCCGCCCTCGCCGCTCACACTGCCAGCCGTACCGACGCTACCACTGCTGCCCACTTTACCGGCAAGGCTAGCGTCACCCCCGCTCGTGCTCGCGCCGCTAGTCGTTCCGCCGCTCGCGTCGCCGCCGCCCGGGCCGTCTGTCACTTTCAGCGTGCGACTGTCGAACGAGCAACCCGCGAAGGCTGCAAGCACCAGCCACGCCAGCCACACCAACCGCGGACGCTTTGCCATCAGAATCGGCCTTTCGCGAGCAAGGAAGCGCCCGCTGGGCCGCCACCGAAATCGAGACTGAAGCCTGCTGCCGCCGCTTGCGGCGCGGGCGCGCCATGCTGGGTCGTGAGCAGCACCACGGCGGTGATCAGGCTGGCGGCGCCGACGCCGGCTCCCACGATGGCGATCAGTTGGTCGGTCTTGGCATCGCTCAGCAACCCGTCGTGACGGTCGATGTCCGGTTGGGTGCAAGCTGCGTCGCCGGGGCAAATCCCGAGCGCGTCGCTGTTCGAGCCGCGCGACTTGAGCTCGAACACGGTGCCGATGGCCAGGCCCACCGCGCCGACGCCCAGCAGCGTGTAGGGCAAGACCTTGCTGTGGCCCGCGCTCGGACCGACGTCAGGCGTGGTGCCGGGAGTCGCTGAAGCCGCTCCAGCAGACGCAGCACCGGGCGCGCCGTTGCCCAGCGCAGCGGCCGGCGGCGGAGCCGCTTCGGCGTCTTCGAGCTTCGGAATTTGCACCGAGGCCGACGCCGACGCGCCCACGTCGACGCTGGTCGAAAATGGCTTCTTGCCGGCGGCCGCGACCTCGATGCGGTGCGCGCCGGGATCGACCGGCACCGCGGTGTTATACGCGGCTGGGCCGACCAGCTGCCCATCGCGCCGCACTTCGAGTGCAGGCTCGACGCTCGCGAGCCGAATGGTCACGTGCGAAAGCTTGGGCTCGAGCTTGCCGGCGCGCTCTTTTGCGACCCTGGCGCGGTCTTCCTGGCTGGCGGCGCGCGCCGCAGCCGCGGTGTCGAGGAACATGGCCCAAGCGCTGGCCGTGCGCCCGCTGTGCTCCCAACAGTCGGCCAAGTTGAACATCGTGCCGATGCCGCTATCGAGTCGCTGGCTTTCTTCGAATTTCGGGCAGGCTTCGTCGTAGTGCTTTTCCGCCATCAACTTGCGCGCGTCGCGGAACAACGCGCGAGCCGTCGCCGGATCGGACGCCGTTTGGGCGCGAGCCGAGCCCAGCCAGCACACGCCACAAAGGAGCGCGCCCTTCGCCCCCCAACAAATTCTGCGCCAGCGACGGACGCAACCCGTGACCATGCGCGCAAGGTATCACGAGGGTTCGCGGCCGCCGATGGCAGGGCTATTTGTTATCGTCGAACAGGTCAGATTGTCCGGCGGGAGCGTGCGCCACGGTCGGCCGTTTTTTCACTCCCAGCGGCGCGACCGCCGGCTTGCCGGGGCCCGCAGCGCTGGACGTTGGGGCGACGCTGGGCGTCGGCGGCGCGGGCGCCATCGCGACGGCGGCCAGCGAAGGCTCGGCTCCGGTCGCTTGACCGGTCGCGGCGGGAGCCGGGGCTTGGGCGGGGGGCTCGTTCTTCGAGCTGGGGCCGGCTGCTATATGCTCGTCCGGCGCCAGCGGCGGCATGCGCTCGAAGAGCCAAACGACGAAGCCGACGCCACCTGCGACGACCAGCAGCGCCAGCACGGCGGCGATGACCCCTTTGTTATTGCGCGAACGCGACTGCGTCTGGCCCCACGCGCCGCTGGTGCCGGCTCCAGCAGGCTGCACCGCCGCGCCCGGTTGATACGACGCCTCGAGCACGCTGTGCGGTCCCGCAGCATCCCCGAGCACACGCGCGATGCGTTCGACTGACGCCCGAGCTTCCGGAGCCGCGAAAGGCGCGATGGCGCGCGCCAGCTCGGCCACGTTGGGCAGGCGCCGCGCGCGGTCTTTCTCCAGGCAACGCAAAATCGTGGTTTCGAGCTGGGGCGGCGCGTCGGGACGACGCTGGCGCAGCGGCGTGGGCGGATCGGCGGCGATCATCGCCATCAATGCCGAAGCTGTCTCGGCTTCGTAACTGGGCGCGCCGGTGAGCAGCTCTTGCAAAATCACGCCCAGCGCCCAGACGTCGCTGCGCGCATCGACAGTCTTGGAGCTGCGCACTTGCTCGGGCGACATGTAAAGCGGCGAGCCCATGATGGCCGACGTGCTGGTGACGCTGGGAGCCGCGCCGCTCAGCGTCTCTTGCAAGGCCTTCGAAATGCCGAAGTCGAGCACTTTGACCAGTGGCGAGCCGTCACGCCTTCGGGTCAGGAACATGTTGGCGGGCTTCAGATCGCGGTGCACGATGCCGAGCGCGTGCGCTTCGGCGATGGCTTCGCAGGCCTGCAGCAGAAAGCCCACGGCCTCGGCGATCGGCAGCGGGCCACGCGCGCGCAGCACCTCCGACAGGTCGGAGCCCTGCAGGTACTCCATTACCATGTACGGCGCGCCCGACTCGAGCGTGCCCACGTCGGTCACACGCGCCACGTGCTCGCTCTGAATCTGCACGGCGGCGCGCGCCTCGCGCGCAAAACGCGCGACCGCCTCGCCGTGCTGGCACATGTGGGGCAGCAAGAACTTCAGCGCGAATAGCTGGTTCAGCTGCAAGTGCGTCGCGGCCACGACCACGCCCATGCCGCCTTGCCCGAGCACGCGCTCGACGCGATATTTGCCGGCTAGGACCTGGCCGACTTCGACTACGTCACTCATCCGGGCCGACATTTTCTAGCCGCTATGCGCCGGCCCGGCAACTTAACCCTGCGATCCAGCGAGTTCCGCTGCTAGCATCCGAGCCCGTGCTGCGCCGGGAATTGATCCGTAGTTTGGCCGTGCTGGCCGTGGTTCCGCTCGGGTGCAAAAAGAGCGAGGGCCCCGCGGCTGCCGGGAAAAAGCTGCGCATCGCGGTCATTCCCAAGGGCACCACCCACGAATTCTGGAAAGCGGTGCACGCCGGCGCCGCCAAGGCAGCCAAAGAGCTGAGCATCGAGATCGTCTGGAAAGGGCCGCTCAAAGAAGACGACCTGAAGTCGCAGGTCGACTTGGTGCAAAGCTTCACGGCTCAGGGCGTCTCCGGCATGGTGCTGGCGCCGCTCAACGACACGGCGCTGGTCGCGCCCGTCAAAGCCGCGGTGGCTTCGGGCGTACCGGTAGTGATCTTCGATTCGGATCTGAAGGGCACCGACCACACGAGCTTCGTCGCCACCGACAATCGCGCCGCAGGCCGACTCGCCGGCGAGAAGCTCGGCGCGCTGCTCGGCGGCAAAGGCAACGTCGTGCTCTTGCGCTACCAAGAAGGCTCGGCCAGCACGCACAATCGCGAGGAAGGCTTTCTCGAGGCCATGCGCAAGTTTCCCGAGATCAAGCTGGTGAGCGAGAACCAATACGGCGGCGCTACCACCGAAACCGCCTTCGCCGCGAGCGAGAATCTGCTGATCGCCCAGAATGCCGGCAAAGGCCAGCTGCAGGGCGCGTTTTGCCCGAACGAATCGACCACCTTCGGCATGCTGCTGGCGCTCGACAAAGCGGGGCTCGCGGGCAAAGTGCGCTTCGTCGGCTTCGACTCTTCGACCAAGCTGATTGACGGCGTGCGCGCCGGCAAAATCGACGGGCTGGTGCTGCAAAATCCGTTCAACATGGGTTACCTGGCCGTAAAAACGCTGGTCGCGCATTTGAAGAAAGAGCAGGTGGAGAGCCGTATCGACACGGGCGCTTCGCTGATCGACAAAGCGAACATGGACCAGCCGGACATGAAAGCGCTGCTCTCCCCGCCGCTCGCCGAGTGGCTGGGCTCCGCCCCGTGATGCGGCTCGAGCTCAGCCACGTGCAAAAGGCCTTCGGCGCCGCCCAGGCGCTGGCCGACGTGAGCCTGCGAGCCTCCGCTGGCAGCGTGCACGCGGTGCTGGGCGAAAACGGCGCCGGCAAGAGCACGTTGATGAAAATCCTATCCGGCGCGGAGCGTGCGGACGCGGGCGAGCTGCTTTTGGACGGCGCGCCGTTTCACCCCGCGACGCCCGAAGCCGCGCGGCGCGCGGGCGTGTCGATCGTCTATCAAGAGCCGCTATTTTGCGCCGATCTCACAGTGCGCGAGAACATTCTGCTCGGCAGCGAGCCCGTGCGAAACGGGCTACTCGACGCGACGCGAAGCCGCGACATCGTAGGGCGCGCGCTCGAGCAAGTCGGCGCAGGCCAAAGCTTTGGTCCCGAGACTCTGCTACGGCAACTGCCACCCGCCGACCGGCAGCTGGTCAGCATCGCGCGCGCGCTGTCGAACGACGACTGCAAGGTGCTGATCTTGGACGAGCCGACCAGCGCGCTCACCGGCGCCGACACCGAGCGCCTGTTCGAGATCGTGCGTAGACTTGCGGCGCGCGGCGCGACAGTGCTCTACATCTCGCATTTTTTGGAAGAGGTCGAGCGCATCGCGGGCGCGTACACGGTGCTGCGCGACGGCCGCTCGGTTGCCGCCGGCAAGGTCGCCGAAACGACGCGCAGCGAGCTGGTGTCGCTGATGGCGGGCCGCACGGTGACCGAGCTGTTTCCGCGTTCCCAGCGCACGCCCGGTGACACCGCGCTCGAAATCCGCGAGCTCGCCGGCCGCCGCTTGCCGAAGAGCGCGACGCTCACGCTGCGCCGCGGCGAGGTCGTCGGCATCGCGGGGCTGGTCGGCTCCGGCCGCACCGAGCTTTTGCGCGCCATTTATGGGCTCGATGCGCGCCGTGCAGGCCAGGTGCTGGTCGCTGGCACGGCCGTGGCGGCGGCGCCTGTGGCGCTCGCGGCACGCAAAGTGGGGCTGCTCTCCGAAGACCGCAAGGGCGAAGGCCTAGCCGAAAGCTTGTCGATCGCCGAGAACGTCACGCTCTCCGGCACCGGCCAGCTCGGACCCTGGGGCCTGGCGCTACCCGCAACCAGCCGCAGCTTGGCCGCGCGCTGGATCGCAAAGCTCGGCATTCGCTGCCGCGGCCCTGAGCAGCGCGTGCGCGCGCTGTCGGGCGGCAATCAACAAAAGGTCGCGCTGGCGCGCCTGCTCGAGCAAGACGTCGACGTGCTCTTGCTCGACGAGCCCACGCGCGGCATCGACGTCGGCAGCCGCGCCGACATCTACCGGCTGATCGACGAGCTGGCGGCGCGCGGCAAAGCCGTGCTCATGGTCTCGAGCTACTTGCCGGAGCTGGTCGGCATCTGCGACCGCATCGCGGTCATGGTGCGCGGCAACCTCGGACCTGCGCGGCCCGCCCAGGCATTGACCGAGCATGCGCTGCTGCTCGAGGCGACAGGCCAATGAGCGCGCTCAAAGACTCGCTCAAGAAGCCCTGGGTCGGCCCGCTTTTGGCGCTCCTGTGCGTGTACGCGCTGTTCTCGGCACTCACGCCCGACACCTTCCTGCGCACGTTGAATCTGGTGACCATGCTGCGCCAAACCGTGGTCGTGGCCATTGCCGCCA
>Ga0307508_10001710_pt1 | contig 24355 bp, 24 predicted proteins | sample 9_EM_MG_FD_203089 | JGI IMG/M metagenome (GOLD analysis project Ga0307508, IMG submission 203089) | Populus trichocarpa ectomycorrhiza microbial communities from riparian zone in the Pacific Northwest, United States - 9_EM | ecosystem: Host-associated > Plants > Roots > Unclassified | place... | reverse complement strand
ATGAACAGCAACTACCTGCAGGGCGCCCTGCAGGTAAAAGCCGATGGCAGCTACCCCAGCCTGGGCGAGGCCGTCAGGCGCGCCAAGAATATCACTTATACCAGTCAGGCCGATGTAAATAACAACCGCAAGTTTACCCTGCTGGGCGATCCTGCGCTGACGCTCGCCTTTCCCCGCTACCGGGTGCAGACAACCGCTATCAACGGCAAGCCCGTGGGAGCGCAGCCCGATACACTGAAGGCGCTGGAAAAATGCACGATCGACGGCGCTGTTACCGATGTGCAGGGCAGCTTGCTTACCGGTTTTACGGGTACGCTTTATGCCACTGTATTCGACAAGGCGTCCACCGTGTTTACCCGGGCCAATGATGCCGACAGTTATAAAGCGGGATTCCAGGTACAGCGCAACGCATTGTTTAAAGGAAAGGTGAAGGTGGAGAACGGCCGCTTCAGCTGTACGTTTATCGTGCCCAAAGACATCAATTACCAGCCGGGCAACGGGCGAATCAGTTATTATACCGACAATGGCCAGCTGGATGGCAACGGGAGCTTTAATAATTTTTTAATCGGCGGTTCGCAGGGCGTGAGCAGCGACGAGGCGGGTCCTGTTATCCATGCTTACCTGAACGATGAAACTTTTACCAACGGCATGACCGTAAACGAAACCCCTTTACTGCTGCTGCACCTGTACGACTCGTCGGGCATCAATATCATGGGTACCGGCATCGGCCATGATATTACCGCCATGGTCGACAATGATCCGCAGCAGGTATACACCCTGAACGACTTTTTTGAGAGCGATTTGGGCGCCTGGCAACAGGGCACCGTGCGGTTTATCATGCCCGCCCTGGCTGAGGGAGCGCATACGCTGACCATCAAGGCATGGGATATCGCCAATAACTCAGGCCAGGCCACCATCCACTTCAGGGTGCTTAAAAGAGACGGTCTTGCCATTAGCCGCCTGTTCAACTATCCCAATCCGTTTACCCAATCCACCCGCTTCGTGTTTGAGCATAACCGGCCCAACGAAAACCTGCTGGTAACCATCCGGCTATTCACTGTTTCGGGCCGGCTGGTAAAAACAATTGAGCGAACAATAAATACGGCCGGCAACCGTTCAAGTGAAATTGTATGGAACGGAACGGATGGTGCTGGCGCTAAAATTGCAGCCGGCGTATACATATACCAGCTGTTCGTTGCCGGCGCGGATGGAAAAACAGCCCGGAAAACAGCCCGATTGCTTGCTTATTAAATTAACCTATTTTTTAACTATAATGTCCTGTATGGTAGTGACTTGTACCTATTTTGTAAAATTCTAACCAAACATGATTTCGATGAAACGCTTCATTCCAAGATTGACTGCCAGTTTGCTTTTTGTTTCAGGTTTTGCCGTATCACAGGCACAGGACTCAATTAACGTTGTCACTACCGCGGTTCCCTTTTTACGCATTTCGCCCGACGCCAGGGCAGGTGGTATGGGCGAAACCGGTATCGCTACCAATCCTGATATCAACTCAACTTTCTGGAACCTTGCAAAAATGTCTTTTAATGAAAGCCCGGGCGGCATCGGCCTGACCTATACCCCCTGGCTGAGGAAACTTCAATTGAACGATGTGTACCTGGCTACGATGACAGGCTACTATAAGCTCAACGATGATGCCGCCATTGCGGGTTCGCTGCGGTATTTTAGCCTGGGCAACATACAATTTACCGATAACCTCGGCAACGACCTCGGCTCTTTCAGGCCACGGGAGTTTTCTTTTGATGCCGGCTACACACGCAAGCTGTCTGAAAAGATAGGCATCGGCGTGGCGCTGCGTTATATTTATTCCAACCTGGCCAGCGGGCAGGTGTCGAACGGCACTACCTACAAGGCAGGTAATGCATTTGCAGGCGATTTAAGCTTCTATTACAATGGTAAAAATGCCGAAGGCGGCGGCTGGAATTTCGGCGCCACCATCACCAACCTCGGCTCCAAAATTGGTTATACAGACGATGCCAACCAGAAAGATTTTATTCCCGCCAACCTGGGTTTGGGTACTGCCCACACCTGGATATTTGACGAAAGCAATAAAATGACCTGGGGCCTTGACGTAAATAAACTGCTGGTGCCTACACCTCCCCGCAGAACAGGCGATAATACGGTCGATTCTGCCGCCCAGTACAATTATCGTACAAAGAGCTCTATCAACGGCTGGTTTAATTCCTTCAGCGCTCCGGGCGGTTTCAGCGAAACGCTGAAAGAGTTCCAGATTTCCACGGGCCTGGAATATACTTATATGGACCAGTTCTCGCTGCGTGCGGGTTATTTTTATGAAGACAAGACAAAGGGCAACCGTAAATATTTCACCCTCGGCGCTGGTCTTAAATACCAGGTGTTTGGGCTGAACTTATCGTATATCGTTCCTTCGGGCAGCGGCATCAATCAAAACCCGCTGTCGAATACCCTGCGTTTCAGCCTGCTGTTTGATTTGGGCGGCGGCGAAGACAACAGCTCGGGCAATACGGTGGCACCGAAATAATGCGTTTACTGCTTATCATTTACTATACACAAGCGTTCCTTTATGGGACGCTTTTTTTAGCTACAGGCCGCAAGCCGCAAGCTACAAGCCGTTTGCGCAGCAAAAGCTTGCAGCTTGCGGCTTGTAACTTGCAGCTAAAAAAGCAGTATCATTGCCCCTTTGAATCAACTCATATAAATACAGCGACATGTATCGTATCGGCTCCGGCATCGACTTTCACCGCCTCGTTGAGGGTAGGGATTTATGGATAGGTGGTGTAAAAATTCCCCACCATAAAGGAGCCCTGGGCCATAGCGATGCCGATGTATTGCTGCATGCTATTTGCGATGCATTGCTCGGGGCGCTGGCCTTGGGCGATATAGGGATGCATTTTCCCGATACGGATGCCGCCTATAAGAATATCGACAGCAAGATCCTGCTAAAGCGCTGTATGGAGCTCATTAATGAGAAGGGATATGCGGTGGTGAATGTAGACAGCAATGTGTGCCTGGAAGCGCCCAAAATAAAGAAGTATTCGGGCGATATGCGGCAGGTTATTGCCGGCATCCTGCAGGTAACGGAGGGAGATGTGTCTATAAAAGCGACCACGGCCGAGAAAATGGGCTTTATTGGCAGGGAAGAAGGGCTGGTAGCTTATGCCACCGTGTTGCTGCAAAAGAAATGATCGCTACTTTTGCAAGCATGTCAAAAATCACCGTTAAAGTTATCAATGAATCGGCCAATCCACTGCCCTCGTATGCCACGGCAGGCTCGGCAGGCATGGACCTGATGGCCAGTATGGAAGCGCCCGTAACACTGGGGCCCCTGGAGCGTTCTTTAATCCCTACCGGTCTTTTTATTGAATTGCCGGAAGGGTACGAGGCCCAGGTAAGACCGCGCAGCGGTCTCGCCGCAAAATTCGGCCTCACGGTACTCAATTCGCCGGGGACCATCGATTCGGATTACCGGGGAGAGATAAAAGTGATACTGGTGAACCTGTCTAACCAGCCGCAAACGATACAATCCGGCGAGCGCATAGCCCAGATGGTCATTAGCAAAGTGGAGCAGGCCGCCTGGGAAAAGGTAACGACGATTGCCGTTACCGATCGTAACCAGGGCGGTTTTGGGCATACGGGCAGATAATGACGGCCTCTTTAAAATAAAATATCACTAATGAAATATTTAACCGGGATATCCCTGTTTGTTCTTGTTATAGCGGCCGCCAGCTGTAAGTCTACCAAAAAGATCCAGACCGCCATTGCAAAGAAAGACACGATTGGCCGGGTAGCGCCTGTGCACGATACACATGCCGATTCCATGAGTTATATTCATGACGTACTGGGCAGGCTGACGACGCACCATATCGATTTCAAGACGCTTTCAGCCAAAATAAAAGTGAATTACACCGATAAAGACGGTGAACAGCCGGAGCTGACGGTTATTCTGCGCATGAAAAAGGACAGCGCCATCTGGGTATCTATTAACGCTACTATCTTTAGCTACGAGGCGTTCCGCCTGCTGATAACGCCCGACAGCATCAAGCTTATCGACAAAAGAGACAAGGCCGTACAGTTTCGTTCGGTTAGTTACCTGCGGGAGCTTACCCAGCTGCCCTTCGATTTTTACACCGTGCAGGACCTGCTCCTTGGCAACCCCATTTATTTCGATAGTACGCATGTGCTTTCTTACAAAAAGAACGTCCAGTCGGTACAGCTCATGAGCCTTGGCGAGCTGTTTAAACACCTGATGACTATCAGTGATGGAGATAACGTGTTGCAACACAGTAAATTGGACGATACAGACCCCATGCGCAACCGTACCTGCGACCTTACCTATTCCGGCTATGTCAATAGCAACGGTACCTTGTTTTCCACCGAGCGCCAGATTTCCGTGTCTGAGAGATCCAAGCTGGACGTGAATATGAATTTCAAGCAGTTTAGCTTTAACGAAATATTAGATTTCAAATTTCCGATACCGAAAAATTATAAGCGGAAATAGGCGTTAGAGAGAAGCTATAAGCTCGTAGCTAAAAATAAAAATATGCTGAAGACCCTCATTGTAGCCATCTTATTGTTGCCGGGTATATCCGTGCTGGCCCAACAGCCTTCCAAAAATGATTTGGAGAAGGAGCGGGCGGCCATTCAAAAGCAGATCGACGATGTAAAGCAGTCGCTCGATGAAACCAAGCGCAATAAAAAAGCTTCCCTGGCGCAGCTGAACCAGGTACAGCGCAAGCTACAGCTGAGGGAAAGGCAGATCAGTGTCATCAACCAGAACATCAACCGCATCGAAGGTGATATCAACCAGAGCTGGCGTGAAATCAGCAAATGGAAAAAAGAGCTCGACACGCTTAAAGGGCAGTATGCCCAGAGCCTGGTATATTCTTATAAGAACCGCAGCAACTACGATTTTCTCAATTTTATTTTTTCGGCGGGTTCGTTTAACGAAGCCCTTAAGCGGGTGGCTTACCTGAAATCTTATCGCACTTACCGCGAGGAGCAGGCCACCAATATCGTGCATGCCCAGGAAATGCTGCAGCAAAAGATAGCTGGTCTTAGTACCAACCGCCAGGAGAAAACGGTGGCGCTCAAAGAACAGAGCAAGCAGCGCGAGGTGCTCGAAGAAGAGAAGCATGAAAAAGATGCCATCGTAAGCAAGCTCAAAACAAGGGAAAAAGAGCTGATGAAGGATTTGGCCGATAAGAAGAAGCAGGATATGAAGCTGGGCAACGCCATTACCGCCGCTATCCGGCGTGCCCGTGAAGAGGCCACCCGCGAAGCAGCAGCTAATGCTAAACGGAATGCTGCGGAAGCGCCGGTAGCTAAAAACAATACGGCCGGCAGTTCATCCTCCAACGTCAATATCGCCAAACCTAAAATAGGCAGTAACTCAAGAACGGTCAGCGTATTTGATGCCGACCCGGAAGCAAAAGCCTTATCGGATAACTTCGAAAAAAACAGGGGCAGCCTGCCCTGGCCGGTAACGGGCAATGTATCCATGCACTTTGGCCTGCAAACGTATTTTGGCGGTATTACCTATAACAACCCCGGCATTACCATTGAAGCCGCTGCCGGCTCCTCTGTAAAGGCCGTATTCGACGGCGATGTTACCGCCGTTATATCTATCGGGCCGGTACAGGGCGTTATCTTAAAACACGGTAAATATTTTACTTCCTACAGTAACCTGTCTGCTGTTTCCGTATCCAAGGGGCAGCAGGTGAAAAGAGGGCAGGTCATTGGTAAAGTAGCGGAGAAAGACGATAGTAAAGGAGATATGGAATTTCTCATTTCCAACGATACCAACCGTAATTTCGACCCGGAGAAGTGGTTACGGTAGATGCGCCGGAGGCGCTATTATATGCACTTACAAAACCTATTGTACAGCAATTCGTACTTGGGTATGATATGATGTATATCGAATAACGCGGCCTGCTGCCGCGCCTGGTGCTTGAACTGTTTCAGCACATTGTCGTCTTTTAATATGCTGAGCGCCTGCTGCGCCATTTCGTCTACATTGCCTACCTCGCTCAGGTAGCCGGTTTTACCATTTATATTGATTTCGGGCAGACCGCCCGCATTGGTGCTGATAACCGGTACGCCGGCCGCCATTGCTTCGAGCGCCGCGAGGCCAAAGCTTTCGTATTCTGAAGTAAGTAAAAACAAATCGGCAATGGCCATGATGTCTTCCATCTGCTCCTGTCTTCCCACAAAGCGGATATCGCCAAAAATGCCCAGGTCGCGGGCAAGGCTTTCTGCGCCGGGACGCTCGGGGCCGTCGCCTACCAGCAGCAGCTTGCTGGGAATTTGCTTCGTTACACTGGCAAATATTTTCACGACATCCTGTACACGCTTTACCTTCCGGAAGTTGGATGCATGCAGCAATATCCGCTCGCCATCGGGTGCTATTACACGGCGGAATGCATCGATGGGTTTACGGTGAAAGCGGTGCACATCCACGAAGTTGTGAATCACTTCTATCTCCTTCTCTATGGTAAAGGAGCTATAGGTTTCATCCCGCAGGTTATAGGAAACGGCCGTGATGGCATCGCTTTCATTGATGGAGAAAGTAACGACCGGGGCATAGGTTTTATCCTTACCTACCAGCGTGATATCGGTGCCATGCAGGGTGGTTATTACGGGTATGTGCTTTCCCTGCTTTCGCAATATCTGTTTGGCCATAAAGGCCGCCGAAGCATGGGGGATGGCATAATGCACATGCAGCAGGTCGAGGTTATTATTGGCAATGACGTCTACCATGGTGCTGGCCAGCGCCGTTTCATACGGCGGGTAGTCAAACAGGGGGTAGGTGGGCACGCGCACTTCGTGGTAAAAGATATTGGCGTGAAACTCACCCAGCCGCACGGGTTGCTGGTAAGTAATAAAATGTACCTGGTGGCCTTTGTCGGCCAGTGCCTTTCCGAGTTCCGTAGCCAGTACGCCGCTACCGCCAAAGGTAGGGTAGCAAACAATTCCTATTCGCATGCATGCAAGTTGAACGCTTAAAAATGGTTCCGAAGGTAAATGAATTTAACGGCTTGGGAACAACCGTTCCTACTAACCAGCCCGGCGGTCGATTGTTTGCTTATCTTTAGAAAAATTTTACATTATGTTAAGGTGGATGGGTATTATCTTATTCCTTATCCTGGGAAATGCGGCCGGCGCCCAGACAAATGATTCGGTTTTCATTGCCGGCATGTCCGACGAGGTGCTGGTAAACAGCAAAGCCTATGATAATCTCCGGGTTTTATGCAAAACCATCGGGGGCCGCCTGGCCGGTTCGCCGCAGATATACAAGGCAGAAACATGGGGCGTTAATGCGCTCAAAGCCGCCGGGGCCGATAAAGTATGGCTGCAGGAATGCATGGTGCCGCGTTGGGTACGCGGAGGTAAAGACATCGCCTGGGTAAGCTATGCCGGCGCACCGGATAAAACGATAAAGCTGCCGCTCGATGTGCTGGCCCTGGGTAATTCGCTGGGCACCGGCGCCAAAGGCGTGCAGGCCCCTGTAATACTCATCCATGATTTCGACGAACTGGAAAAAAGAAAGGACGAGATAAAAGGGAAAATCGTTTTTTATAACCATCCCTTTAATAAAAAATTCGTGCAAACTTTTCGTGCTTATGGTGAAGCCGGCCCCTATCGCTGGGGCGGACCTTCACGTGCCGCCAGGTACGGCGCCGTGGCCGTGGTAATACGCTCTATGTCGGATGCCACCGATAACTATCCGCATACCGGTTCTACCGAGTATGATTCTGCTTACGCTAAGATACCCTGTGCGGCTATGGGGCTGCGTGATGCCGATAAGCTGGCAGACCTCCTCACCCAGGGCAAAAAGATACAGCTGTATTATAAGTCCAACGCCCATTTCCTGCCGGATACCATCGGCCATAATGTAATAGGTGAGTATACCGGCGCCGAATCGCCCAATGAATATATTACGGTGGGCGGTCACCTCGACAGCTGGGATCCTGCCGAGGGCGCGCACGACGACGGTACGGGTTGCGTACATGCTATTGAAGTGCTGCGCGCCATGAAGGCCGTTGGCTACCGGCCAAAGCACACGCTGCGGGTAGTGCTGTTTGTAAATGAAGAAAACGGCCTGCGCGGTGGTACGCAATATGAAGCGCAGGCGGCGGCCAATAAAGAAAAGCACCTGTTTGCCCTCGAAAGCGATGGCGGCGGTTTTACACCCCGCGGTTTTAGCTTCTCCCTGCAGGCTGCGCGGCTCGATAAGCTGCGTCCGTGGATACCGCTGCTCCTGCCTTATGGCATCGCCGCTTTTAATGAAGGCGGCGGCGGGGCCGATGTAACGCCGCTCAACGAAACAATGGGCGTACCGGTGGCCGAGCTGCAGCCCGACGGACAGCGTTATTTCGATATCCACCATACGCGCAACGATGTGTTTGAGAATGTCAACAAACGTGAGCTGGAGCTGGGCGCCATCAGCATGAGCGGGTTGATTTACCTGGTAGACAAATACGGATTATAAGCTCACCATAAAAACTGTGTATGAAGAAGTTTCTTGGTATTACGGTGCTGGTTTTACTACTTTTTGCCGGAGGCTTTATTTATTGGCGTTATTACCGGGTTTTCGGGGAGGGAGTGAAATCGGGGCAGCTGAACTTTATGGTTAAAAAAGGGTATGTCTTTAAAACCTTTGAAGGAAAACTCATACAGGCGGGTTTTAAAGGCGGGTCTATTGGCGGCGTACAATCGAATGAATTTGAGTTTTCGGTCGTAAAGGAATCGGTGGCGCAGCAGCTGATGCTGAACAGCGGTAAAACGTTTGACCTGCATTACTATGAATACCTCGGTAAGCTGCCCTGGAGAGGCAATACCGTATTTGTGGTGGACAGTATTTTGTCGATGAAATAGCCTTTAGCCATTTACTGCATATAACAGGAATATAGCCGGTCGTTTATGAATATCCGGCAGGTTCTTTTTCCAGTCGCCAATGGTCTTTGTTTTGATAAGCTCGCCCGGGCCGGTGATGTCCACTGCAATGCAAAGCCGCGTATGGGGATGGCAGATTTTGCAAATCGTTTCTATGAGCTGGTTATTGCGGTAGGGCGTTTCTATAAAGATTTGCGTGCATTGCTTTTTGGCCGATTCATTTTCCAGGTCCTTCAGCGCTTTTATGCGTGCGCCGTTATCGATGGGCAGGTAACCGGTAAACTGGAAGCATTGCCCGTTCATGCCGCTGGCCATCAGCGCCAGCAGGATGGAGCTGGGGCCTACAAAGGGTTTCACCGGGGCGCCCATGCGGTGCGCCGCTTCTGCCAATAGTTGCCCGGGGTCGGCCACACCGGGGCAGCCCGCTTCGCTGATAATGCCAATGGTAATGCCCCTTTGCAATAGTTTTTGAAAGCTGGCCAACAGCAGGGCCATATCCGCCTGTTTGTCCATTACATGCCATTCGTAATCGTCTATCACCATTTCCCTCCACAGCTGTTTAAGGTAGCGCCGTGCGCTTCGTTCGTTTTCTACAAAGAAAGCCCGGCATTCTTTAATGCCGTCCACCACGTAAGCCGGGATGGTCTGCAGAGCCTGTTCGTCGAGAAAGCTGGGGATCAGGTATGCCTGTCCGAGTGCCGCGCTTGCCATTATACCTCCTTTTCCTGGTAATATAAACTAATTGTTGCTGCTACCACCGCGTAAGCCGGCGCCAGTACCCAGCCAATGATGGGCAGGCAGTGCATAAGGTAAAATACGAGCCCGTTGCCAATGGCCAGGCCCTTATGATTGCCGATAAAGGCAATGCTTTGCGAGGGAGACAGCTTATGTCGCTCGCAGCTATAGTCCAGCATGGAGAACCCGTAATAATAACATTCCACAAACAGCGAGATGACCGGTGTAACCCAACCCACTACGGGTATCAGCGACAGCAGCAGGATGGACACGGTGTAGACTGTTTGCCAGAGCGAATTGCGCAGCGCCAGCCGGGCGCCTCTTGCGATGTCTTTCATCAGCTGGCTTAGGTTGAACGGGTATTCCTTTCCCGACAGCAGGGCCTCTGTTTTCTCGCTCAGGTAAGCAAATACCGGCGAGCCGATAATAAGCCATAGGTATTTAAAGAGGGAGAAATAGAAAAACATGAGGATAAGCCATAGCATCATGCCGCCGAGGGTGAAGAAAAAGCCCAGCCAGCCATTTTTCATGTGGGCCAGCCAGCGGTTGAGGCCGGTTACGCTGCCCAGGTACTCGATAACCCCGGTAGCGCTTTTGCCAAAGAAGTACATGCCAATGCAAAACAGCAGCATATAAACCAGGCCCGGAATGATGATCCATTTCCAGAGACGGTGCTTACTAATAAAATGATGAGCCTTACTGTATGACTGTATGGCGATGACTATTTCCTTTAGCAAAGGAATGGATTTTTAAGTGCATAAATTTATTACTTTGAGCCCATTCGGGAGGAATTAATTATGGAAAAGTTACCGGAAGCGTTTTACCAGCGCAAAGATGTAGTGCGGATAGCCAGGGAATTACTGGGTAAACTGCTGGTTACCCGCTTCGATGGCCGGCAAACCGCGGGGCGTATCGTGGAAGTGGAGGCGTACAACGGGGTAGTGGATAAAGCTTCGCACTCGTATGGCGGCCGGCGCACCAAAAGAACCGAAATCATGTATGGGCACGGCGGCCTTGCCTATGTATACCTTATTTATGGCATTCATCACCTGTTTAACGTGGTGACCAATGTGGCAGACGTGCCGCATGCCATACTGGTAAGAGGTATAGAACCTGTAGACGGCATCGACACCATGCTTTACCGGATGAAAAAGGAGCAGCCTGATTATACCGTTGGCCGCGGGCCGGGCAATGTGTCGAAGGCGTTGGGCATACATACCTCTCATACAGGTATTTCTTTGCTGGGAGATACTATCTTTATCGCGTCTGACGGGGTCCGTATCACCCCTTCGCGTATTGTGGCCACCCCGCGTATCGGTGTCGGCTATGCGGCGGAAGATGCCCTGCTGTCGTACCGGTTTTATGTAAAAGACAGTCCTTATGTGAGCGGGAAGAAATAAACAGGCAGCATACATAAAGCCCCTTCGGGGCGGTATATTCGTAGCAAAACAACCAATAATAACCCAGCCCGCAGGGGCGGCATGTTAAACATTTTGAATATAAATAACATCAGCGCCCCGGTCATCCCCAAATCCCGCTTCTACCGGGTCGTTACCAACCTTACGTTTTGGGTGCTCATTTCTGTGATAGTGGGCATATGGCTGGGTCATTATTTCCCGGCCACCGCCGTAAAAATGGAATTACTGGGCAAATATTTTGTAGAGCTTATCAAGGTATTCATTTACCCCATTATCTTCCTCACCATTGTACTGGGCATTGCCGGAATGGGTAATCTTGGCAAAGTGGGGCGGATTGGCATTAAGGCGCTCCTGTATTTTGAAGTGGTCACCACCTTGTCCATTGCCATCGGCGTGGCGGTGGCCTATATCATACAACCCGGTCATATTAGTAAAGCCGGCCTTACGATACAGGACAGCAGCCGTTATACCACCAAAGCTTCAACGGGTATCGACTGGTGGAAATTTCTCCAGGCCAATATCACCCTGCAGGTGCTTATCGTGGCTATTATAGCGGGTGTTGTGCTCAATTTTTCCCGCCACCGGCAAAAAACAGTAGACTGGCTGCAGATAGGTTCCACCTTTGTTTTCCGGTTGCTCAAATACGTCATGTACCTGGCGCCGCTGGGCGCTTTCGGCGGGATGGCGTTTACCGTGGGCAAATTTGGCCTGCAAACCCTGCTGCCTTTGGGCAAACTGATGCTCTCCGTGTATTGCACCATGGGGCTGTTTGTATTTGGCGTATTGGGCCTTATCATGCGCTATTACAAGGAAAGCATCTGGCGCTACCTGAAATATATAAAGGAGGAGCTGCTTATCGTACTGGGTACTTCTTCTTCCGAAGCGGCGCTGCCATCCATCGTTAGTAAGCTGGAGAAAATGGGATGCAGCAAACCGGTAGTAGGCCTTGTAATACCTACGGGGTATTCGTTTAACCTCGACGGCACTTCTATCTATCTTTCCATGGCGGTTATCTTTCTTGCGCAGCTGTACAATGTGCATCTTTCATTGGGGGAAATAGTCGGTATCATCGGCATCCTGATGGTCACTTCCAAAGGTGCGGCAGGTGTTACCGGCAGCGGTTTTATCGTGCTCGCTTCCACACTTACGGCCATACACCGCATACCCGTAGAAGGGCTGGCTTTCCTGCTGGGCGTAGACAAGTTTATGAGCGAAGCCCGGGCCATTACCAATATTATTGGTAATGGCGTGGCCACGATTGTGATTGCCAAGAGTGAAGGGGAGTTTGTGCCACCTGCGGGAGAAGCCTGATTGTAATGGGATGTCTCGGGGATGTTCTAATTGTTTCCCCTGATTGTACGCAAATAGTAGTGTGTGCTATGATTTTTAGCATATAAAAGTGGTTCATTTGGGAAACCTTTTATTCTATGGACCTTGAACGGTATGCTTATCATAAGAAGGCAGCGTGCAAGCAGTACGAATTTTTTAGCGAAGGACCGAAGGGGAAGATTCGAAAAATTGTACAGTTCAGCCTGGCGATGCAGTATGGAATTATATGTTATAACTTAAGTTTTGGTGATTGGGATCTGCAGTCAGGCAGGATAGATTATACTATTGTCAGTAATAATGGTGATACAGGAAAAGTGTTGGCTACGATTGCCGTGATAGCTGTTAATTTCATGCATATTCATCCTGACCTGTTTGTTCACGTAAAAGGAGTTACTGATGTGAGGTCAAGACTTTATCAAATGGGTATTAGTAAGGTATGGAATGAGATAAGAGGATTGTATCATATGCATGGAGTGATGGATGAAAAACCGGTTCCTTTCCGGAAAAATGTTCGTTATGAAGCCTTTCTTATAAGGCCTGCCAGGCCTGTAACTTTACAAGAACCAAAAGAATACTATATGTCCTTATCCAACAAAAGTAACAAACACACACCGCCTGAGCATTTCAATGAGTTTATATTCATTGACCCTCCTGTCTACAAGGGTGATGCCGAAAGAATGGCAGAGGTCAAAAAATTCTTCGACAAACTCAAACCTGGTGCAGCGTTCATGGAAGAACTGGATCAATTGCGGCAAGAGCAGAAAAAATGGTTTATGATATACCATGACGAGCCGGCCAATGAACAGGAAGCTGCGGAAAGAGAAGATGCCAGGAGAAAGCTGGAAAGCCTGGGATTATCCGATGAGTGGCTAAGAAAGTTGCGGATAATACATGGGATCATAGAAGATTAAAACTTCGGACAGGGAATACCCCTTCTTCCGCTGGCGGGCTTTTTGATGTAAATAAGCGATATTTCTATGCCACCCCGGCTTTGGCTGCCTACTTTGAGGCTTGAGTAGTTGACATCATACGTCATGCCCAGCCGGAAATCATTCCATTCCAGGCCTACATAAGGGATAATAGCGTCATTAAGACGGAGCCAGCTGCCCACATAGAAATTGGTGGGGGTTTCTTCGTCATTATTGGCATTAAAGCCCAGTGCGCCGCCCAGCACCACTTCGGAGGCGCCGGCCTGGTTGCTGAACAGGGCTGTAAAATGCAGGGTTTTATCTTCCGCTACCGGCACATAACCGCCACCGTGCAGGGTAAGCCTCGGGTTGAGGGTATAATAACCACCCTGGAATGTTTCTTTGGGTTTATTGATATGGTACATCGATGCGCCCAGGTAAAAATTGTTTTGGGCGTTGGTAGAGGCGTTGTATAGTACTCCAGCGTTGAAATCGAAGAAGTTAACGTTGATAACCTGTTTGTTGATAGGTTCGGTGGGTGAAGTCGTCCAGGTGCCATCCAGCAACAGGCCGTCTTCAAACTGAAGCGCCAGCCCGTCCAGCCTTTTGCTTACATAGGTGCCCTGGAAGCCGAATCCGAGCTGTTGCATACCGTCTTCGTCCAGCCCTTTGTGATAGGCGGTAGAAATGCCGAGATAATTACTGTTCAGGATGCCGTTGGCTGTGCGGTCGGTCATGGCCATGAGGCCAAGGCCCCAGGTATCGTCGGGCGAAATACGGTTGCCCAGTATCGGGGCATCTACCGACAGGGTAGAGGTAACGAATGCTTTGCTGATGGCAGGCCATTGGTCGCGATAATTGCCCGCTACCCGCAGATTGCCGTCAAACTTGCCGGTAAAGGCAGGATTGAGTGTCAGGGGAGAAGCAAAAAATTGGGAAAAATGAGGGTCCTGCGCCACAGAAGTCATCTTCAGCAGGGTCAATAGATTCAGCAGCAGTACAATTCGCTTCATGCAGGTTTAGAATGGATTGACAAAATACCTAAAAAAAGCTGACCTGCAAAGTTAAAATTACGCTGCATGTGGCGGCAGGAAAATCGGTGAGCGGCCTGTTTGTGCCTGCCGCTTCCCGGGTCTACATCTGCACTTTTGTGCCGAAGGCCAGATCGCCGGCATCGCCCAGCCCGGGTACGATATATCCTTTGGCCGTTAGCTCGTCGTCGATGGCGCCGCACCAGATGGTCACCGTAGGCTCGCTACGATGCACATACTCAATGCCTACGGTGCAGGCGATGGCCGTTACCACATGTATATGCGAAGGATGGCCTTCTTCCCGCAGGAACTGGATGGTCTTTACCAGCGAGGAGCCGGTGGCCAGCATGGGGTCGGATACGATAACGACCCGGTTTTCCAGCTCAGGGCAGGAAATATAGTCGAGGCTTATTTCAAAAGTACCGTCTTTGTTGTGCTTGCGGTAGGCGGAGATAAAGGCATTGTCGGCCTTGTCGAAATAATTGAGCAGGCCCTGGTGCAGGGGCAGGCCCGCCCGGAGGATGGTGGCCAGCACGGGCTGATCTTTCAGCACCTGCATATTGGAAATACCCAGGGGGGTCTGTATTTCCTTTTCCTGGTTTACAAGCAGCTTACTGATTTCATAAGCGGCTACTTCGCCAATGCGCTCCAGGTTGCGGCGAAAGCGCATACGATCGCCCTGAACTTCTGTATTCCTCAGTTCACCCACCCAATCGCTGAGCAGGGAATATCCTTTGCTAAGATTAACCACCATAACGCTTGTCCTGTTTTATGCAGTTAAAGTAAAACGGCCGGCTGTATTATTATGTAACTTGCCCCGGCAAATCTAGAATCTACATTCTGAAATCGGAAATATAAATATTTGTCATGATTTATAAAGCCATCGGCATAATGAGCGGTAGCGCGCTGGACGGGCTCGATATCGCGTATGTACATTTTCTCGAAACGGGCGGCAAATGGAGCTATGAACTGATACAGGCCGATACCCTGCCCTATTCTGCCGGGTGGACGGAACGGCTTAAAAACGCCATTACGCTCTCTGCACTTGATTACCAGCTGCTTCACGCTGATTACGGGCATTATATCGGCGCCGAAGTCAACCGGTTTATCAATACCCACGGGCTCCGGCATAAAGTGGATGTTATCGCTTCACACGGCCATACTACCTTTCATATGCCGGCCCGGCGTATGACAGGCCAGGTAGGCGATGGCGCCGCCATAGCCGCCGAAACGGGGCTGCCGGTGGTAAGCGATTTGCGGGCGATGGACATGGCCTTTGGCGGCCAGGGCGCTCCCATCGTGCCGATTGGCGAAAAACTGTTGCTGGGCGCCTATGCTTATTTTCTCAACCTGGGCGGTATTGCCAATATCTCTATACAGGCTTCTACCGACGGCTTTGCGGCATTTGACGTTTGCCCGGCCAACCGGGTGCTGAATATGCTGGTGGCCCCGCTGGGCACGGCTTACGACGAAGACGGTAAAACAGCCGCCACCGGCCGGGTACATGCGCCGCTGCTCAAAGAACTGAATGCACAATCCTACTACGCATTGCCTCATCCCAAATCGCTTGCCAATGATTTCGGTACGGATATTATTTATCCCCTGGTAAAGAAATATAATTTGCCGGCAGCCGACGAACTGCGCACGTATGTGGAGCATATTGCACAACAGATCAAAAACGCGATTGTAACCTCCCTGCCTGCCACCCTTCGACCCTTAGACGAGCCCGGGGCAGGCTCAGCCCAGGGTGACAGCGCGCAAAATTCAACGCATCAGCTCCTGGCCACCGGCGGCGGCGCTTTTAATCTCTTCCTGGCGGAAAGGATCAGCGCTCAGCTAAAAGAGCTTTCTGTCGAAGTAGTGATACCCGACAAAAAGCTCGTTAATTATAAAGAGGCCCTTATCATGGCCCTGATGGGCGTATTACGCTGGCGCGAAGAATACAATGTGCTGGCATCGGTAACCGGGGCGCAGCGGAATTCTATCAACGGCGCGATATGGCTGGGGAATGAGGCGTAGTTATTTATTTTTCCCTACAGCGGTACCTTCTTCCACGCTTTTCATGTACAGCGAACCCGGCAACACATTCCATATCAGCGATACCAGCCTTCTTCTTTTATCGCTGGCCTGGTAGTCTTTTATTTTATTGGGATAAGGCAGCGCTTCTCCGCGGCCCAGCCACCTGATATCATAATTGACCAGGTTGGGATTGGGTATCATGCCTTCGTTTGCCTTGATAACGTCTACCAGCAGGGTGGCGATTGTTTTGGCGCGCAGCTCGGAGAGCTTGGTATTCATTTCCTGCCGTGTTGGATTGGGGCTGGCAAGCCGGGCGGTGATATTATTATACAGGTAGCTGTCTTTGCCCAGGGGCGTTTCGTCAGAGAAGCCGGAGCATACGATAACCGCTACAAAATGTTGCCTGGGGTGATCGCCAATGAACTTAATAATGCGTTTTGCAATGGGTTCTATCGAGGCCTTGGCTTCGTCCATGTTTTCCGTAGGTATCGTGTAGCCGCCGGAAGGGAAGAAGGTGGCGGTCTCAAACTGCGAGAACGTAGCCACATCGTAGAGATCGTTCAGGGAGCGCAGATCGGTAAGGGCGCTCTGGATGATGACATTGCTGTTTTCGGCAAACTTCAGCTGGGCTTCGCGGCTGTTGCTTTTATCTACTTCGGCGGCCAGGGCAATCTGTTCGCTTACTTTCTTTTCCGCCACCTGCAGGTTGGCCACCAGGTTTTTGCCGATATCGGGGTCTACCTCGTTGTTGCGTACTTTTTCGGCGGTGAGCTGGATAGCGCGCTGGGCTTCTTTTTTAATTAATTCCAGGGCTTCCTGGGTTGATTTGGTGAGCGTTTGTACCCGGGAGCCCGCACAGGAGCCCAGTAATACAGCAATGCCCATGCAGCCCGGTAAAAGCAGACGACGGAGTAGCATAACGAATTGGTTTAATAAACAGGGCCAAACGACACCTGTTTTTGTTGTTTGGTAATTTTTGTTGCCGCTGGATTTTTTTTGTTGGTTGTTTTACCGGGGATATTGGAGCTATCGGGAATATTATTACCTAAAAAAGAGTCTTTTTTTTTTGGAGGTACGGGGTCTGCCGTTGCGGTGGTTATACCGGCGGCCAAAACTTCAGGGTGCACGGTATAGGCAGGATTGGTATCGGTGACCATTCTCCAGTCGACTGCCGTGGCTTTGCCGCTTAGCCTGGCAGGAATGAATTTTTCGAGCGATTCCTTTACCTCGTTGATATTATCGTCTTTGATAAAGCGGTAAGAGCTGATGCCCATTTCGCCCAGCCATTTGCTCCATATTTTGGTTAGCAGGCTGTACTCGTCATTCCAGTCCTCTTTGGGATTTATTTCCAGCAATACCACGCGCAGGTGGGCAAACTTTTTACCGGTGGGCAACAGGCCATAATCGCCTTCGTCGAATTTCTTTTCCCAGTCGGGATATTTTTTCAGGGTATTGATAAGCTGCGAGCAGGAAGCAAAGCGGTTCTGCTGGTCCGGCCGCTCTTCTTTCTTATCCAAATCCATATAGCCATCGGTCACGATAAAAAGCGTGTTCTGTCCGTCCTTATCCAAATCGTCTTCCAGGTCTTCACGGAAATATTTCCAGATATCCGCACCGCTGTAGGCATTGCTGTTGTTGCTGATAACGGCCTGTTTGTATAATTCCGGCAGCATGTTGTTAAAAAGCTTTTCCGTAGTATCTACCGACCTGGCTTTCTGTTCCGGCTGCTCGGAGGCCATCTCTACCCGCAGGTTGCCCACCATATCATACAGGCTTTTGGGTGTGGTACGCTGGGGAGCTATCAGCACCTTCAGCTTATCATTGACCGAATAATACAGGTGGGTAGGGTCTTTGGCGTTGAGGTTCGATTTAAAGATGGCGTAGATATTCTGCAGGGCAGACAGATCTTTCGATACCTGCTGTTGTTTATTGTACAGGATACGGTCGCTCAAATCGAGCAGTATGATATAATTGTCTTTGGGCGGCGGGGGAATGTCTTTTTTGGCATCCTTTACAGCCTGCTGAAATTCGCTGCAGCCTGCACAAAGCCATACACTTGCCAATAATATGAAGCCGTAACGCAGCATTGTCCTGGTTTATTTAAAATAAGATTCCTGGAATTCCTTTAACTCTTTTATGTATGCCTCGGTGGCGGTGTTGATGATCTTTATCTGCTCTTCGCCTTTGTCCCTCCCATAAAGGGTGGAGAGATAGCCATTCCAGCCGTCGCGGAAATAATTGATGTTCTTCTCGATGGTATCCACCGGCAGCACCATCCGGTCTTTTTCCTTGCTCAGATCTTCTATGCGGCGGGCGATATGGTTGACTTCCGTTTCATGCATCATTCTTTTTTCTTCCAGTCCCAGTATTTCGTCCTGCAGGCGTGCGATGCGCTGGTGGCGCAGCTTAATCTGGTTGCGCTTGGCCCATTCTGCCTGCATGAGGTAGTATACGGCGCTCCAGATGGCAAATACGCCGAAGCCGAGAAACAATACCAGGTAAAAGCGCGAGTCGGCATATACCGGTACTATCAGCGATTTATATTCGTCGCGGTTTACTTTTATCAGTAATTCGTTGACGGCGCTGTGCACCTGGAAAGCCAGCAGTATATCGCCCACGAAAACGAGGGCCAGCAGGCCGCTGACGACATTCCTGAACCGGGGCCCTTTTTCCGAAAATAAATGAATGGAAGTGCCCAGCGCAAAAAAGATGGTAGGGAATACTATCAGCGGGGGGTAATTGATAATCAGGTAAACCAGCCGGCGGAGGTTGGGGAGCAGCTGTATGTTGAGCCTGCCCTCTTCAAATATGCTGCGCGGGTCTACACCGTTGAGTGCAAAATCGGCTACGCTCATATAGAAGTACAGGAGGTAGAACGACAAGGCTATCAGCAAAAAAAACAGGAAGACATAGGTGCCCCAGCTGAATGTGTTGAATTTATTGGCATGGGCCGAAGCGCGCGTGGTTTCGATTTCGTCGAGCTGGTTCTTCAGCAGGTTTATTTCGGTCTGCTTGAGCGGTACCAGTCCTTTGCTGATATCGCGGCTGTTATGGATTTCATCGGCGCGGTTACGCTGCTCGTAATATTTTTCCAGCAGCGAGTCTATCTGCCGCTGTATTCTTTTTTTTGTTTCCTCTGTTTTGGGAAGAAGGTGAACGGCGTCCTGCTCGCTAAGAATGGAGCCGCTGCGTATTTTGTTGAGCATGCCTTTGTAGGCTTCAGCGCCGCCTTTGTAGGTGCCGGCCTGCTCCACCCCGTATTCGCGCAAATCTCTAACCACCACGTTCGACAGATCGGGCAGGTGATTTTTTCCAGCATCAGGCAGTCTCGATTTACCGGTAGTGATAATCACTTGGGTGCGTGTTTTGGCGTTTGGGAAACTTGAGGTGAATCAAATATAGTCAAAAGGGTATATACAGGCGTGTGGCCTGCGCATTGTGTTAATAAAAGGAAGAGCGGAGCGGAGATTTGTGGATAAGATGTTCATTTTTTGAAGCTAGCAGCCTACTTTCTTATCGCGGTCGCCACCCTATAAAAACCATAGCCCCGGTTCAGCCATCCTCTTTCGGGCATATATAGCCGCCGGTATTCGCAGGCGCTGCAGTCTTCCTGGAGTATAAACCCAAATAAATCAAGGTAATGCGGCAGTTCGGCGGGATGAAAGCCAAATATCCGTAGCTCATCTTTATCGCTGCGTTGTGTGGCGAGCCGGTCGGTGGCGTCAAACAGGCGGGGTGATTCCAGCACCAGCTTATCGATATAGGTGAAGATAACGGAAGAGCCTTTGGTAAAAGTATTCAATACCCGGAAGACGGTATTGATAGCGGCGGCTGTGAGGCAATTGGTAACGCCTTCCCATATCACGGCCGTGACAAGGCTGGTATCGATTTGTTTTTCGGCAAATAGGGTATCGAGGTCCTGTTTATTGAAATCGGCTTCGTAATAACGCACCTGCCGCGGCAATGCGCCTGCGGCTTCGAGCACGGAGCGCTTAAACCTGGCCGTTGCCGGCAAATCGAATTCAATAACGGGAAGGTTTTTAAGGCTGTCGAGCCGCAAGGCCCTTGTATCGAAGCCTGCGCCGAGAATAAGCACCTGGCGGGCGCCCGAGGCGATGCCTCTTTCCAGCAGCTCGTCGATATAGCGGGTGCGGGCGATGCCGGCGGATAAGGCGCCTGAGCGGCGGCGATTGACGGCCCTTATTACCAGCGGACCGAGCAGGGGCGTTGCCGCTGCCTTATTTATCCATTGCTGCTGCGGGGTAAGAAATGCGGCGGCCATAGGATCGCTGAACAATCTTTTATGACAGGGTCTTGCCGTTTCGATGGCCCTGAACAACGCCATGTACTGAGCGGGTATGCTGACCGCCTTGAATTTCATAGTAAAGGTTATGGTTATCGTAAGGAATACAACGTTGCGGTTCAGGGTTATGTCTCAACGGCGTTTTCCTATACCCCGGGGGCAAACAAGGTACGAACAAGTTACTCACCAGTTGCCAATTACCTGGTTACAATGGGTATTACTTTGGTATGATCATAAATCTACATCTGATGCCTGCTTATAAGCCCAATGCCTGTCTTAGTTTTACATAGCCTGTCTTGCTTACCGGCACCCGGGCGCCTGAGCGCAGGATGGCGATATGCGCGTCTTTCTCATACGGATCGATGCGTGTTATATGCTGTACATTGACGATATAGGAACGGTGTGAGCGTACAAATTGCTGTGCATCCAACGCGCGTTCGAAATGACTCATTGTTTTGTTCTTAAGGAAATAGCCATCATTTGTGTGAATTTTAACATAATCGTCGGCAGCTTCCAGGTACAGCACATCGTGTACGGGAATGATTTTTATCTTGGGGCCATTCTTTACCACGATGCGCTGGCTTTGGGCGGGGGTAAGCGAAGCCTCTTCCAGCAGCTGCTGCGTGGGGGCGGCGGCCGGCGCTTCGCGCTGGTCCAGCCATTTACGCAGGGCTTTGTCGAACCGCTCCTTGCTGAAGGGTTTGAGCAGGTAATCCACGGCATGCGCCTCGAAGGCTTTGATGGCATATTCATCGAAAGCCGTGGTAAAAATCACTGCCGGGGGGTGCTCTACCAGCTCCAGCATTTCAAACCCGTTTATCTTGGGCATTTGTATGTCGAGGAAAATAAGGTCGGGCTGGTACTGCATAATGGCTTTTATGCCCTCAAACCCGTCGTTGCATTCCTGTACCACCTGCAGGCCGGTATGATCCTGCAGGTATTCGGTTACCATGCTTCTTGCGAGCGGTTCGTCGTCGATAATGATAATCTTTTTCATGCTGTTATGGTTGCGGTATTTTAACCGTTGTAGTAAACAGGTTGTCTGTTGCCTGCACCGTCAGCAGGTCCTGTCTCGAAAAGAGCAGGTACAGCCTGCGCTGCACCGAGTTCAGTCCAAAACCGGTGCCTTGCCTCGGTTGCGAGGTTTCTGCATCGTAGGGGTTTTCTACCGTTAGTTCCAGGAGGCCGTCTTTTACAGCCGTGGTAATGCGTATGACGGTTTCTCCCACGGTATCGTACAGGCCAAATTTGATAGCATTCTCCACCAGCGGCTGTAACAGCATGGCGGGTATTTTTAATTGCAGCGCCGCCTCTTCCGTTTCGAATATGGTAGAAAGGCGGTTGCCGAAGCGTACCTTTTCTATATCGAGGTACAGCTGCAGGTGCTGCATTTCCTCCTGCAGCTCAATCCACTGGTGCTCTTCGCGTTTAAGGGTGCCGCGCAGGAAATCAGACAGCTGCTGCACCATCCTGCGGGCTTCCTGGGGCCGCGCGCCTATGAGGGCATTGATAGAGTTAAGGCTGTTGAACAAAAAATGCGGCTGCAGCTGCTGGCGCAGCTTGTACAGCTCCGCATCGCGCGTCAGCTTCTCCGCATCGGCTTTCCGTCGGGCGCTGGCTTTCTGCTCTTCGAAGGTATACCACAGCACGCTTATCATGGCCATGCAGCCTATGAGCAGGAAGCCTACGCCGAAACGAACATACCAGGAGCGCGATAAAAAAGTATAGTAGTCGCCGTCATTGGCTATCAGCAGCGGCAGCAGGTATTTGATGCCCAGCAGCCAGCCACCGCTCAGGGCCAGGCTCAATACCAGTATATACCAGTAGCGTTCCTGCTGCGGAAGGTAATACTGCAGTGTATTGCTTACCAGCACACAGGCGGCGGCCAGCAGTGTATTGCTGGTAAGGCTGTCCATGAGCGAGGTCTGCCATGAAAACCCCAGCCCGCTTAGTACCCATACCTGCATACTGGCCCAGGTAAGCCACCAGGCTACAAAGGTCCAGAAAAACTTGTATTGCGAGAGCGGGGTGGTAGCCACAGCAGCGGTTGGTTTTAATGCCGGTTGTTTAAATAAGTTGCAGGGAGCGCAAGGCATTTTCGCCTTCTATAAAATTCGCCTTGCGGTGAACGATGTCTATATAGCTGTCTGCATCGTCGGCTTCGTGTATGCGGCTGTACAGCTCTGCGCCGTCAATCAGCTCACTCAGCAGGTGCAGCTCGCATACGTCGATAAACTTCCATTCTACCAGGCGCTGCCGGTCGTTGAGGAAGCGTTCCTGTTCGGTAATGCCTATACGCTGCGCCTTATGGAAGGCTTCGTATTCACTGTTGGCCTCCACCAGGCGCAGCTGTTCATCGAATTGCGGGCGGTGAGCGCCGTCTCCGCAAATGATTTGATACACGATTTTAGCAAGATACCAGTTCATAGTCGTTGGTTTATCCGGGATGAATGTATGACAATCGAAAGTCTGCTATATGGACAAAAAGTCTTTCTTAAAAATTGCTTATTTCGAGCCCGCCCAAAAAAGAAGTGCCTTTAAGCACCAAAACCTTGTTGGGGTCGACCACGGTGTTGAGCTGGCGCTTATCGTCTATACCGCCCAATACAGCATTTACCTCATTTTTTATCGACCAGTGACCGGGTACAATCAGCTTGGCGCCGCCCATTACCTGGGTAAGCTCGAGCACCACTGTGCCGTTGATGTCTGCCTGGCTAAAATCCAGCTCGGTGCCTCCCATAAAGCTGGTGGCCTCGCCTCCCTTGAAATTCTTGGACATAATCACTTTGCGCACACCACCGAAAACAGATACGGAATCTATATAGTCTTCGGGGCCTGCGGCGCCGGCGGTTTGTTCGGGCGGCGGCACAGGGCCGGCGGAATAGTTTTGCTGGTCGGACGGATTGCGGTACTGGCCGGTGGCGTCATCATATTGCTGCTCCGGGTTCCAGGAACCCCAGGGACCGTGACGGCGGCGGCGGCGCCATTCCCTTGCTTCACGGCGCCAGCGCTGGTCGGGCCGGCCCCAGCGGTGGGGGCGTGATATCATAGCAAGGCCTACGCAGATAATGACGAAGGGAACGATATACCGGTGAAAGTTAAAATCGGGGTCCATATGGTCGAGCAGGAAAAATCCGCCTACGAGCAACAGCACTATCCAGCCGCCCCCGCGGAAACCATGCTTGATACCTGAAAAGACGCCGACGGCTATTAATATCATCGGCCAGGTAAACAGCCAATGAGGGAAGAAGCCGAAATTCAATTCCTTCATCAGGAAAACAGCTCCTAAAAACAATAGAAATAAGCCTGCCCATATGCGCCCGTTATAGCCTGACGGGTGATTATCATTTTTTTGTTCCTGCGAATCCATAATTGTTGATTTGATGATACAAACCTACACAAAGGAATGGCCCGGTACAACCCTGAAAAGGCTGTACCGGGCAAAAAGGCGGTAAAAGCATGGTAATGGCCGGTGAAATTACCTGACCTCGTATTTCATGATGCCGGTCAGCGGAACGCCCTTATCGCTCAACCCCTCCAGGCTCACCCGCACGCTGGTTTTGGGGTCGGCATTGTAAAAACTTACCGTGGCCTTGCCGTTTTCGTCTGTTACCAGCATAGGCTCCCAGTGAACGGTGGTGCGCATATCGGGCTTACGATCTTCGTTGGGCGATACATATACGGGCGCATAAAAAGCACGGGCGTTGTAATAACCGGTTA
>Ga0307508_10001709_pt1 | contig 24361 bp, 24 predicted proteins | sample 9_EM_MG_FD_203089 | JGI IMG/M metagenome (GOLD analysis project Ga0307508, IMG submission 203089) | Populus trichocarpa ectomycorrhiza microbial communities from riparian zone in the Pacific Northwest, United States - 9_EM | ecosystem: Host-associated > Plants > Roots > Unclassified | place... | reverse complement strand
CATCGCTGCCCGAACCGCTGAAGACCATGGTGGCCAACGGGTACAACTTCAAACGCAGCGGCGCGGTGCAAATCGTGCTCAACCCCGGCTGGTTTGAAGGATACGGGAAAACCGGCACCACCCACGGCACCTGGAATCCCTACGACACACATATTCCCCTGCTATGGTATGGCTGGAATATCAAGCCGGGCAAAACGAACCGCACCACGCACATGACCGATATTGCGGCTACACTGGCGGCGCTGCTGCACATACAGCAGCCCAATGGTTGCATCGGGGAGCCGATACAGGAGGTTATTAAATAATTGTACTGCCTGCGGCACCATTTCATTTCTTAACTTGTTTCTCAAAACCACTTGCCCATGTATAAACCTATCTTGTTAAAATGCGTCCTGTTGCTGTTATCCGTTTTTGCAATGACGCCTGTTTCTTTTTGCCAGTTTAGCCTTACATCCCCGCTGCCGGTAGACCCCAATGTAAAAGTAGGCCGGCTGCCCAATGGCCTGGTATATTATATCCGGAAGAATACAAAGCCCGAGAAGAAGGTGCAGCTACGCCTGGTGGTGAATACGGGCTCGGTGCTGGAAGACCCCGACCAGCAGGGGCTGGCGCATTTCATGGAGCATATGAACTTTAACGGCCTGCAGCATTTTCCTAAAAACGAGCTGGTCAATTACCTGCAAAGCATCGGCGTGCAGTTTGGCGCCGATCTCAACGCCTACACAGGTTTCGACGAAACGGTGTATATACTGCCCATCCCTTCCGACGACCCGGTGAAGGTAGACAAGGGCTTTACCATCCTGGAAGACTGGGCCGGGGGCGCGCTGCTCGATACCGCCGAAATCAACAAGGAGCGCGGCGTGGTGCTCGAAGAATCGCGCCTCGGCAAGGGCGCCAATGAGCGCATGGGCAAAAAATACCTGCCCCGGCTGTTCAACGGCTCACTGTATGCGCTGCGGCTGCCCATCGGCAAAGACAGTATCCTGAAAACATTTAAGCCTTCTTCCCTGCGGCGGTTTTATAAAACATGGTACCGTCCCGATCTGCAGGCGGTTATCGTGGTAGGCGATATCGATCCCGCCGTGGCGGAAAAGGAAATCATACAGCATTTCGGCAACCGCGTATCCAACCTCTCTACCGAAAGACCGCGGCCTTCCGTTATTTCCATACCTCCCCGCACGGTGAGCGAGGGCATGGTGCTGACCGATAAGGAGCAGCAATACAATGTTCTCCAGCTGTTCAACTACGTAGAGCGCGACAAAAAAGCAGTTACCTGGGCCGACTACCGGCAATCGATCATCGAAAGCCTGTTCAGCACCATCATCAACCAGCGCCTGAACGAGCTGACGCAGCAACCCGACCCGCCGTTTGTATATGCCAATACCGGCTTCAGCGGCTTTCTGCGCGGCTACCGCGCTTTTGTATCTTTTGCGGTGATGGGCAATAAGCCCGAGTCGGCCGCCATCGATGCGCTCATAACCACTACCGAAAGCGTCAAAAAATACGGCTTCCTGGCTACCGAGCTGGAGCGCGCCAAAAGCAGCCTGCTCAATGAAACCGAAAGCGCCTGGAAGAACAAGGATAAAACGGAGTCTTCCCGTCTCGTACAGGAGTATATCAATCATTTTCTTTCCGCCTCCCCGGTACCGGGTATCGAAAACCGGTATAAATTCATTCAGCAGGTATTGCCGGGCATCACGGTGGCCGAAGTGAATGCGCTGGCGGCGAAGATGGAAAACCAACAGGGCAGGTTCGCCCTTATTACGGCTCCCGAAAAGAACGCCGGCAAGCTGCCTTCCGGCCAACAGCTGCTCGGCCTGCTGGCGGCCGCGCACAAACTGCCGGTAAAGCCCTACGAGGAAAAAGTAATTGCCCAGTCGCTGATGGACAAACAGCCCGTGCCGGGCAAAATAACCGCGCAATCCTATAATGCAGCGATTGGCACTACGGAGCTTACGCTGAGCAATGGTATTACCGTTACACTCAAGCCGACCGATTTTAAAAACGACGAAATAAAAATGGACGGTTGGCGCGAAGGCGGCAGCCGCAATTTTCCGCTGACCGACAAAGTCAACGCGGAGAATGCTACCAGCATCGTCAATAACATGGGTATAAAAGACCTGTCGCCTACCGATCTGCAGAAATTCCTGGCGGGAAAGACAATCGATGGGTCCCCTTATATCAGCCCATACGACGAAGGTATCCAGGGCAGCTGCAGCGTGAAAGATTTTGAAACCTTCCTGCAGTTGCTTTATCTCTTTTTCACACAGCCACGCAGGGACGAGGGATTGTTCAAATCGTTTATCACCAGCCAGAAGGCCATCGTGCAAAACCTGAAGGCCAACCCGAATAACTATTATTCCGATACGCTGTCGAAAATAGAATACGCCAACAGTCCCTGGGCCGACGGACTGCCGAAGGTGGCCGACTATGATCAAATCAACCTTGATCGGGTGATGGCTATTTACAAAGAAGTATACGGCAATGCATACGGCATGCATTTCACCTTTGTGGGAAATATCGATACCAATAAAATAAAGCCGCTGCTGGAAACGTACCTGGCCAGCCTGCCGGCAGCATCGAAAGAAAATAAGTTTACCGACGTGGGCCTGCGGCCCGTAAAAGGCGTCGTGAATGCCGATATACGCAAGGGCGCTGATAAGAAGAGCATGGTGAGCATCCTGTTTACCGGCGATGCGACCTATGGTAAGGAAGAAGGCATTAAGCTAAAGATGCTTACCGATGCACTGACGATAAAGATAATCGAGCAGCTGCGCGAGGAAATGAGCGGCATTTACGGCGGCGGCATGAACAGCAGCCTCGCACGCCGGCCCTATGGTCATTATGAGATTGCGCTTCGCTTCCCCTGCGGCCCCGAAAACGTAGACAAGCTGGTAACCGCGGCCCTGAACATCATCAAAGACGCGCGCGAAAAAGGCATTGAGCAAAAGGATTTGGATAAGGTAAAGGAAACCCTCAAAAAGCAGTATGAAGATCAGCTAAAGGAGAACGATTACTGGCTGGAAGCGCTTACAGCTTCCTGGATGGAGCACGACAACCCGCAATGGATAACCGGTTATGAAAAAATAGTAGATGCGGTGACCGTAGCCGACCTGAAGGCGGCTGCAGGAAAGTATTTTAATATGGATAATTATATTAAAGCGGTACTCAACCCCGAGAAATGAGAAATTAAAAATTAAGAACCTATTAGGCGTGCCACGGTCGTTTGCTTCGATAGCTAACCGTGGCACGCCCTGGCCGCGCACGGCGTGCCACGGTTAACACGGTAACACAAAAGAACCGTGGCACGCCTAATACCGGAAGCAATCGCACAACTCCTCATCACAGAGGAGTTTTTTATATACCGGATGTTTGAGCACATCGGTATAATCCATCCAGCGGCCGTTGACTTTTATCTTTTGGTAAATAAGCCGGATGCCGTGGCTGTAATCCACCCACCAGCTGATATGACCGGTATAAAGCGGCTGTATCGCATGTCCGTCCGGTTTATGCCAGCCATAGATGGCTACATGGTTGGGTTTGGCGCCGTGGATGAGCTTTTCGCTGATCACCACGTCTTTTTTGATACCTGCTATCAATCCCTTTCTGCCCTTGCGCTGGCCTTCTATAATAAGGTGGTGGTGCCAGAAGATAAGCGCGCTGTCGCGAAAGGCATACAGCGGCACGGGCTCCAGCTTTACTTTGGCAGCCCGGTAAATATCATCCACCATCTTGCGGGTGGGCAGAAAACAATGCAGGCTGTCGGCAATCGGCTGCGCCGTCATAGGGCTGAGGGGCACGCGGGCAAAATCATCATCACTGCCCAGGCAGAGGTAATCGGGCGCCACATAATAAACGGCATGGATGGTTTTGCCCGTACTGCTGTCGGTTACCGATGTGTTGACAGGGACAAACTTTTTTAAAAAAGCCGGTATATTTCCTTCGAGTATTTCTTTTTGTGCGATGGGTTCCCTTTCGTCCCATTTCATGCCACCCACCTGCTTGTAAAAAGCCGCCCCGGTGATGGCGCCCGGTTTTCGCGAAGGCAACGCCAGCCTGTAGCCGCTTTGGCAGGAAATGACCAGCAAACTGAGCAATAGCGGGCTGTATTTCATGACGAAAAAGATTAATGTTTGCTGGAAAATTACCCTGCTTTTCTGAAATTTTTCCGGGAAATAATTTTGGGCATCCCGATTTTAAGTATATTTAGTTTGTGTATAATTCATTAACACATTAAACTTTTATCATGACACAGAACGAATTCTCAAAGCCCTTTTTTGCAAAATTCCTCGAATCCCAGCAGCCGGCTAAAGTAACAAGCACCGACAAAGAGCAGGCCCAGCCGTGGCCCATCATTACACTCCCCATTGGCGACATGGATCACACCATGAAATACCCGTCAGACAACGACGAAGATATTTATATTTAATAGCCGGGGTGCTATAATTATTTATTACCGGACTAACCAATGATAAGCATTTCGCTTTTGGCGGGATGCTTATCTGTTTTATTGCTATGGTTCTATGCATCACCCATTCGGCCGATTTTTATACGATTGATATTGTTCAGCAGCACCTGCAAAAACTGGGCTTTGCTTCTTTCCGTTTTAACACGGATGAGCTTGCTATAGGGTACCGCTTTGGCTTTACACCGCAGGAGTATGAGCTCACAGCAGGTAAGCAAACCATCCGCGCCTCACAGGTACAGGCCGTATGGCATCGCAAGCTATGGGACATACAATTGCCCGCCGGGCTCGACCCTGCTTACAAAAATGCTGTTGTCAAAGAATACCTGACCGGCCGGCATTTGTTCCTGCAGGCATTACAGCACCTGCCCTGGATAAACAGTCTGCCGGCGGCCCTTGCCGCCGCCAACAACAAACTGGAGCAGCTGAAAGCGGCAGCGGCTGCGGGACTTACTGTTCCGCGAACGCTTTTTACCAATGATGCTGCAACAGCCAGCGGTTTTTTACATACCTGCAAGGGCGACATCGTGGTAAAGCTGCACAACGCATTATCAAGAAGTATGCGGGGAGATACGCCTTTTTTTCCCACCACCCGGTTAACGGCCGGCGACGAAAAACATTTCGATCAGCTGGCGTATTGCCCGATGATTTTACAGGAATACATCCACAAGCAATATGAGCTGAGGATAGTGTATGTAGACGGCGCTTTCTTTACAGGTAAAATTTTCACCGGGGGCGTGGAGCCGGCCGACTGGCGGACTTTGAATATCAACAGCGCGGCCTGGCAACACTACGAGCTTCCGTTGCCCGTTAAAGAAAAGCTCGATGTCCTTATGCGCCGCCTGCAGCTGCCATTCGGCGCTATTGATATGATCCGGCAACGACCCGGGGGAGAGTATGTATTTCTCGAAGTAAATCCGCAGGGCGAATGGGGCATGCTGCAAAAAGAGCTGGGTTATCCCATTGGAGAAACCATCGCCGAAAAATTAATAAGCCGTATAAAGAATGGAACGTAAAAAAATATTGATTGTAACCCATACGGGCGATAACGACAGTGTAGACGCCGTTATTCGCAGCATAGAAGAAGCCGGCGGCGAAGCGATACGCTTTGATGTGGATCGCTACCCGCTTACTACAACACTCACCACCTCATTTCACGACGGCCGGTGGAGCTGTTTACTCCGCACCCCGGAGGCGGAGCATCAGCTGGCGGATACCAGCGCCGTATGGTACCGTAGAAGCCACAGCCTTGGCAAAGGCGTGCAGCAAGCCGCCGATCCGCAATTCTTTGCTGCTATCATGGGAGAGCTGCGGCATACCCTGATGGGAATGCTGGAAGGATTGCCCTGCTTTCAGATGGAACGGTTTAGTGTATATCGCCGGCTCGATAGCAAGGAAGAGCAGCTCAAAAGAGCCGCCCTGTGCGGGCTGCTGATACCCAACACCTGTATCAGCAATGATGAGCAGCAGGTAAAGGAGTTTATCCGGGCGCAACAGGGGCCGGTCGTCACCAAAATGCAAAGCGCTTTTGCCATTAAACGCAACGACCAGGAACACGTGGTGTTTACCAGCGAGCTAACAGATGCAAGCATCAACGACCTCGAAGTCCTCCGGCTTTGCCCGATGGTGTTTCAGCAGAAAATTGAAAAAAAGCTGGAGCTGCGGGTCACGATAGTCGGACAGGTCTTGTTTGCTTTCAGCATCGATTCGCAACGGCTTGACAATGCAAAAACGGATTGGCGGAAAGAAGGGGCGGCCATGATTAACGACTGGCAGCCCTATGAGTTACCGCGCCAGATAAAACGGCAATTGCTGGAATTCATGGAAGGGTATGGCCTGAACTACGGCGCCATCGATCTGTTGTTGACCCCCCATGATGAATACTATTTCCTGGAAGTGAATGCGGCCGGCGAATACTTTTGGCTTGACCGGCTTTGCGGTCATGCCATTTCGCGGCAGATAGCGGCGGTTTTATTGGGCAATGTAGTTCGTATGCAACCGGCAGCGAAATAAAAAAAGCCTGCTGATGAACGGTAGTCCATCAGCAGGCTTTGCTATACTTATTGCTTATTTCAGCTTCTTCTGCAGGTTCTTATCGATGGCCTCCAGGAACTCTTCGGTATAGAGATAATCTTTACCGTGGGCTACTTTGTTGCCATGGATACATACTGCCAGGTCTTTGGTCATCTTGCCTTCTTCTACTGTTTCGATACACACTTCTTCGAGCGCGTTGGCAAAATCGATCAGCTCCTGGTTGCCGTCCAGCTTGCCGCGGAAGGCCAGGCCCCTCGTCCATGCAAAAATAGATGCGATGGGGTTGGTAGAAGTGGGCTTGCCGGCCTGGTGGTCGCGGTAGTGACGGGTTACGGTGCCGTGGGCGGCTTCTGCCTCCAGCGTTTTGCCATCGGGCGTAATAAGCACCGATGTCATCAGGCCGAGCGAGCCAAAGCCCTGGGCTACAGTATCGCTTTGTACGTCGCCGTCGTAGTTCTTACAGGCCCATACAAAGTTGCCGTTCCATTTAAGGGCGCTTGCCACCATGTCGTCAATCAGGCGATGCTCGTATACGATGCCTGCTGCCAGGAAGGCGGCTTTGAATTCGTTGGTATAGATGTCTTCGAAAATATCTTTAAAGCGGCCGTCGTATTTTTTAAGGATGGTATTCTTCGTAGAAAGATACAGGGGCCATTTCTTGCTCAGCGCCATGTTAAAGCAGCTGCGGGCAAAGCCTTTGATGCTTTCGTCGGTATTGTACATGCTCATGGCAACGCCATCGCCTTTGAAATTGAATACTTCGAAGGTCTGCACTGCGCCGCCGTCTTCGGGTGTAAAGGTCATGGTGAGCTTACCCTTGCCTTTGATAACGGTATCGGTGGCGCGGTACTGATCGCCAAAAGCGTGGCGGCCAACGATGATGGGCGCTGTCCAGTTGGTAACCAGGCGCGGAATATTATTGATAACGATCGGCTCGCGGAATACGGTGCCGTCGAGGATATTGCGGATAGTGCCGTTGGGGCTCTTCCACATTTGTTTCAGGTTGAATTCTTTTACACGGGCTTCGTCGGGTGTAATGGTAGCGCATTTGATGCCTACGCCGTATTGCCTGATGGCATTGGCGGCATCGATGGTTACCTGGTCATTGGTCTGGTCGCGGTATTCCACACCCAGGTCATAGTATTTAATGTCCAGCTCCACATACGGCAGGATTAATTTTTCCTTGATAAACTTCCAGATGATTCTTGTCATTTCATCTCCGTCCAGCTCTACCACCGGCTGGGCAACTTTTATCTTTTTCGCCATGTTTTGTTAGTATTTTAAGTTGGGCGCAAACCTACGCAATTTGTGTGAAAAAAAGCTGCGAGCTATGAGCTGCGAGCCACGAGTCCCAATTCGTAGCAAAAGGCTCGCAGCTAACAGCTAGTAGCTTTTTCTTCTTATTGCAGTTTCGCCAGCCACAGCGACGCGTTCATAAACAGCTGCGTATGACTGTACAAAGGCCAGCCCACAAAGAGGTTGTTGCCCGAAGCGCCCGTGCCGTCATCCATCGGCGAGCTGTCGGTCACCACAAACACGCGGCCTGTGCTGTAGGTGGAGGAAGCGCACATGATATGGGTGCTGTTTTGGGTAAACCCGCTTTGCCAGATAAGGCCCTGCACGGTGCTGTTGGCCGCCGTGCTGATGGTCACCGTAGCGCCGTTATTGAATTCCAGCTGCGATACGCTGCCCTGCGAGCCGTTGAGGATGGGGTTGGCGCTGCTGCCGGTGCGCACATTGCTGCTCACCTCGGTTATATTGGTCAGGTCGATGCTGAAGCCAAAGGGGTTGGAGACGATGCCGTTGTTGGTCATTAAATCGTTCCAGATAACGGGCGAATCGGAGCCATCGTTATTGCGGTCCGACACCGTGTGATCGGATATCATAAACAGGCCGCCGCCATGGCTCACAAAATTGATGATGGCGGTTTTTTCGGCGGCGGTAAACAGGATGTTTGGTTCGTCTGCCACGTATACATCATAATTTGACAGGTCCTGGGGATTGGACGCATTGCCATAAGTGATGGCCGTGCCCGAAGGCAGGGTTTCTACCGTATTGCCGGCTTTTACCAGGGCAACGCCCCAGGCGGAGATGGCGCCCGTCCAGTACGTTTCGGCGGTGGAGGAAGTAATGCCCGATTGCGCCGGGGTGGGTATTCTTTGCGGAACGCCGCCGTCCTCATCTATCACCCAATCGGCATTGCCGGCTGTTTCAGCCTTGGTGGCGTCGAATAAGAATTTTTTGCCGCCACCGCCGCCGCCGGTGCCGCTGTTGTCGGTAATGGCAACGTCGTCGATGTTAACGCGGTTGCTGCTGCCGTCGGTTTTGCGCAGCTCAAACCGGATAGTACCCGACACATTGACGGTAAAGCTGGCCGTTTGCAGGGTGGTGGAGCTGCTGGTGACGGTACTGCCGGTTTGCGTCCAGCTGCTGCCGCTGTTGGTGCTGTACCACAGCTGCCAGGTGCTGCTGCCATCGGACCCAAAAACAGCGTGTTTGATGGAAACGGTGGAGGCGCCGCCACTAAGGTTGAATTTCATGGTCAGCTTGCCGCTGTTGCGGATGCGGGCCGATTGTGCGCCGTTCTTGCGGTCGGTGCTCAGGTTGCCCAGCAGCGCATCGCTGAGGTTCCAGACGCCGGTGCCCAGCGTCACATCGGCGGCGGCATATGCCGTTTTGGCGCCGGTTTCGAATGTTTCAGTGGTCGTGGTGGCCATCACCGCCCGGGTAATGGGCGGGTCAGCCAGCGTGTTGTTCTCAGAAAAGGAAGGTGATTGTTTTTTGCAGGAGCACGCGGCTGCCAGCAGGCATAAAGCCAGGAATTTGTGTAAGGTTCGCATGGTTAATTGTTTTAAGAAGTATTGGTTAAAAATACCGCTATCCCGTTCGGGGCGGTATTAAGTTTCGGTAAACGAAACCTGTAGGGAATATAAAACTTATTTTTTGTAGCAATTTTTTTGTCACAATCCAGGTTGCTACAAAAAAAATGCTACAAAAATGTGGCAAATAAAAAGCTGCGGGAAAATTTGTCACAAAACCAGCCGTCCAAAATACCGGGGATAATAAAAATCGGGGATAATCTTACCCTATGGCCAGTCAGGCGGCAGGCGCTGGCATCATTTTATAGGTTTTTCAGGCAAAACCATGTGTTATGCTTAAAAGATGGTGTGTAATGAAGCCCGGCCTCGTATGTATGATGTGTGTGTTTGCCGCTTGCGGGGGAGGGGACACGGCGGGTACCGACCATACGGTCGATTCGGTGGCCATACAGGCGCCGGATAATACAAATAACTATACTGTCGACCGGCCGCCGGGCGATACCAATGCGATGATAAAAGACAGCTTGTATAATGCAGATTCGGCAAAGAACCGGCCGAAGAATCCAAGGCCAACGCCGGAAAAATAATTATCCCAGCTTGAGCTCTTCCTCTATCAATTCGTTGAAAGTGCTCTCCATGCGCCACAGCCATTCCGGCAGGGGCTGACGGACAATCTTCCAGGTCCCGTCTTCTTTTTTCATATAAAAGATGATGCGGTTGCCGCGGTCGTCGCTCACATCAACGGTGAAAACAGCGTCATCCGACCTGTTTTGCTTACGGAAATTAAACTCCCTCAGTCTCCCTTCCGCCTTTACCAGCTTGGTAAATTGTATATTCTTTATAAACTGCAATTGCATATCTTTTTAATTAAAACAAAAGGTTATCAATTCTCATGCTAACATTATATAAAGCTTTCTTAATGCGTGTAAAAGTTTTGCACATTAAGAAGAAGCTTCTAGCTCATAGCTTCTCTATCATTTCCACGCACTCCCGCTGCACATCTTCCGGCCGCGCCCGGTACAGGATGCGGTGACCGATAAGCAGGATACAAAAACTGCTGATGGCGCAACCTGCCATTACGCCGGTCATTGGCAGTGCCGTATGGTCATTCAAAAAGCTGACAAGGGCGGAGGTAAATGCGCCGATGGCCATCTGCAAACCGCCCATCATCGCCGATGCCGTGCCGGCATTGCGGGCAAAAGGCGCCAGCGACAGCGCGGAAGAGTTGGGAAACACAAATCCCTGGCAGCACAGGAACATAAAAATCAGGAAGATGGTGCCAAACAACCCCAGGAAGCCGAACAGGGAGCCGATAAACAGCAGCCCGCCGGTAGCGGCCTGGCAAAGCAGCGCCACCCGGATGATGGCTTCGCTTTTATAGCGGCGCAGCAGCAGGCTGTTGAGCTGGCTGGATCCTATCAGTCCCATGGCGATAAACGCAAAAATCCACCCGTACTGCCGCTCACTTACCCTGAAAAGCTCCATAAACACCGTGGGCGAGCCGGCGATATAGGCATATAGCCCCGCCGAGGCGATGGCGCCGGTGAGCACATAGGTTAAAAACTGCGAATTGCGCAGCACACCCGCGAAGGCCAGTATAATAGGACGCGGTTTAAGCGAAAGGCTGGTATCGGGCGCACGGGTTTCGGGCATGGTAAAATGAATGGCGGCCAGGATACCCGCTACCAGTATGCTCAGCACCACGAATACCGATTGCCAGCCAAGGGCCGCCGTGAGGTAGCCGCCAAGGGTAGGGGCCACCAGCGGCGAAATGCCAATCACCAGCATCAGCAGCGAAAACACTTTTGCATTGTCCTTTACATCGAATAAATCCCGCACCATGGCCCGCGAAGCCACCATGCCCACGCAACCGCCCAGCGCCTGCAGCAGCCGCAATACAATCAGCGCATTGACCGAAGTAGCCAGCGCACAGCCAATCGTGGCCAGCAGGTAAGCGGTAAGGCCCGCATACAATGGCCGCTTACGGCCAAAACGGTCCAGCAGCGGACCGTATAAAAACTGGCCCGCAGAAATGCCGATAAAAAAACTCGACAGGGATAGGGATACCCGCGCCACCGTAGTATGCAAATCGGCGGCAATAGACGGAAATCCCGGTAAATACATGTCGATAGAAAACGGACCTATAGCAGATAATAACCCCAATACCAGGATTATCGAGAATTTACTTCGTTCTTCCATGTGCTGATTGAACCGCAAAAATAGGACAGTTATCGCTAGCCCTATTAAATTATACGGGAAGCGTCGTGCAGATTTTTTTGATATATTTAACATATTCTTTTCTCAATCCCCTTTATTCAACAAACAAACCTTTTTATTATGAGAAGAATCCTGGCACTTACTGTAGCTATCGTCATGGCGTCAGCCGGTTCCTTTGCCGCTGCCATTGTTGTTCCCGCCTCCACACCCGCTCCTGTAGAAGGCGTTGCGCCAACTGCGGCGTTAAAAGCCGCCGATGTAAGGATACCGGTAGGCAATACCGGCCGGTTTATCAGCCTGCAGGAGCTGGCTACTATCAACGTGGCCGATTTTCAACAGCTGACCGGCAAAAAAATGCGCTGGATAGATCGCCTCGGGTTCAGGCTGGCGCAAAAAAAACTTCGTCATTCCATCGCTGAAGATGGCACGATAACCAATAAAAAGCTGGCGAAGCTGGCCAGTAAAACGGTGGATGGTGAAACCGGCTTTCATGTAGGCGGCTTTGCGCTGGGCTTTCTGCTCGGCCTGATAGGCGTATTGATTGCCTATCTCATCAACGACGACAAAAAGAGCAACCGTGTCAAATGGGCATGGATAGGCGTCGGCGTGATCGTGGTCATTGTAATACTGGCATCACTATAAGGCCACTTGCTTATGAAACCGGTATACGCTTTTCTTTGTTTACTCGGTATTGCCGAATTTGTACGCGGATGCCGTGAGCAGGGCGGCCTATAAACCAAGGCCAATTTTTTGCATAATTGCCTGCATGGAAAACACCGTTATCATTATAGGCGCCGGCGCTGCCGGGCTGCTGGCTGCACGTGACCTGGCTAAGGCCGGTTACCTGGTTACTGTGCTCGAAGCCAACAACAGAACCGGCGGCAGGATTCATACCCTGGCGGCGCCGGGGTTTGGGCAGCCCATTGAGCTGGGCGCCGAGTTTATTCATGGCCGCATGCCCGTTAGCTTTGCGCTCCTTGAAGAGGCCGGATTACGGCATAAGAAGATAACCGGCAGTATGGTGCGGGTGAAAAACGGCCGCTGGCAGCAACAGGACGATTTTACGATCGACTGGAATTTGCTCATGGAAAAACTGGCGGAACTGAAAGAAGACATGACGATGGCCCATTTCCTGCAAACCCGCTTTGCCGGCGATGAATATGCGGTGCTGCGTGATTCCGTCCAGCGCTTTGCCGAAGGCTTCGACGTAGCCGATATCAACCAGGTGAGCGCGCTGGCCCTGCGCAGGGAATGGAGCCATGAAGAGCAGGAGCAATACCGCGTGGCCGGTGGCTACGGATTGTTGATACAGTTCCTGGAAAAGCAATGCATCGCCGAAGGGGTTATCATACATACCGTCTGCGTGGTGAAGAAAATAACCTGGAAGCGGGGACATGTGCAGGTAACCAATGCCATTCGCCAAAGCTTTACGGCCCATAAGCTGCTGATTACCGTACCCATCGGCGTGCTTTGCGCCGGCCCCGGCCGGCCGGCGGGTATGGAGTTCGCCCCTGTGCCCGAAGCATACCTGCAGGCGGCGGGCAATATAGGCTATGGCGCCGTAACCAAGCTGCTGCTGCAGTTCGGCACGCCTTTCTGGAACAGCTATAGCCCTAATCCCGGTTTTATCATCAGCGAGGAATCCATCGGCACGTGGTGGACGCAGGGACGGCCGGGTAGCAGCCTGCTCACCGGCTGGGCGGGCGGTCCGCGGTCGGCCCGGCTCGGGGAGCTGGACGAAGCCGCTATTATACAGGCAGGACTTCAATCGCTGGCAGGCATTTTCAATAAAACGGTCCACGCGCTACACGCAGACCTGGTGGCTGCAAAGGCGGTCAGCTGGCAGCAGGAGCCCTTCTCACTGGGCGCCTATAGCTACGATACCATTCATACTGCTGCCGCCCGGCAAGTGCTGCGGCAGCCGATCGAAAACACCCTGTTCTTTGCCGGCGAAGCCCTGTATGAAGGGCCGTCGCCGGGCACCGTAGAGGCGGCGCTCACCAGCGGAAGAGAAGCTGCGGGAAGGATAATGGAGATTTGATAAAAACAAGTATGTTTGTTAACTAGCTTAGGGTAGCAAAAAATAATAACTATGAAATATTTGATCACCGTACTCCTGTCTCTCCCGCTGTTTGTGAATGCCCAGGACTGCCGGCTTAAAAAAGGCACCGACGATTTAACCAGCCGGCCTACTTTATCTACCGGTTTTATTCCCTTTGAAGATTTTTCTTTGTCGATGGACGCCAACGGCAAGGAGATAGATTTCTTTTTCCTTGTTAAAGTGGGGTCAAAGTGTTATGATGAAACCAGCGTGCTGATGGTTACTTTTGAAGGGAAAAATCAAAAACAGCAGTACAAGAACAGCGGTGGCATGAACTGCGAAGGCACGATACACGTGATTTTTAAAAACCTTGCCTTTACCAACACACAGCTGACAAAGCTGGCCACCAAAAAAACGGTCTCCATCGCCTTTACCGATCTTAATGGCAAAATAAATACCGTTACGCTCAGTCCCGAACAGCAGAAATTACTGATGGACAATGCAAGCTGCATCGCCGCCCAGGCAAAGACACTGATAGGGCAGTAGTGAATGGCGGGCTGCGCTCACTATTTAACAGGCACTTTGAATTCGCCTTCTGTAACCGTAATATACTCGGTCAGTGAAAAGGTGCCTGCTACCAGGTCTTCTTTGTAGAAAGCTCCTTCGAAAGTGCCGCTTATCTCGGTGCCGGATTTGGCCGTGATGGTAATCTTCAGCGGTTTGACCGAATTGGGAACCAATCCCGCGGCCCAGGCAATGGTCATGCTATTGGGATTATAAACGCCCGCTACGATATGGTCGGTGCTGTTATCATTTTCGGCGTAGGTGGTCGTGCTGAGGGTGGCGCCGTTATTAAAATTCACGGAGATACCGATGCTTTCCAGGCTGGTAGCAGGAAGGGCTGCATTGCCCGATATGCTATATTGGGAAGAGCCGGAGATGCTGATAACGTTCGCCATCGGGTAAACGGTATAGTTAAATGCGGCGCCGTCCTTTTTTCCCTTGATATAGTAACTGCTGTTTCCGCCGCCGCCGTTGCCACTGCCCGATCCGCCGGTGGTGCCGGGGTCTACTTCATAGCTTATCTCTTTCTGGCAGGCAGAAAAAGCAATACCGGTAACCATCAGCAGGGCGGGAAATGTCCATTTCATAAGTTGAGTTTTGGGTGCACAAAAATACGGGCTTTCCCGATACAAGGCAATACCGGCGCGATACTCCGTTGTTTTACCTGCCGTCTCCCTGCTTTTTCTTACTTTTGCACCTCCTAAAACGAGGACGTATACGTACATGAAGAATATCCGGAATTTTTGTATCATCGCCCACATCGACCATGGCAAAAGCACATTGGCAGACAGGCTGTTACAGGTAACCAATACTATCAGCGAGCGCGATATGAAGGACCAGGTGCTGGACGATATGGATTTGGAGCGCGAAAAAGGCATTACCATCAAGAGCCATGCCATCCAAATTAATTACAAGCACAAAGACGGGCAGGAATACATCCTCAACCTGATAGATACTCCCGGCCACGTAGATTTCAGCTACGAAGTGAGCCGCGCGCTGGCCGCCTGCGAAGGCGCCCTGCTGCTGGTAGACGCCACCCAGGGTATCCAGGCGCAAACCATCAGCAACCTGTACCTGGCCATCGATAACAACCTCGAAATCATACCCGTTATCAATAAAATTGATATGGACGGGGCCATGATCGAAGAAGTACAGGACCAGATCATCGAGCTCATCGGTTGCAAACCCGAAGATATCCTGCACGCCAGCGGCCGTACCGGCCTCGGCGTAGACGCCATACTGGAAGCCATCGTGGCGCGTATTCCCAGCCCCAAAGGCGATCCCAAAGCGCCCCTGCAGGCCCTGGTATTCGACAGCGTGTTCAATTCTTTCCGCGGCATCATCGTATACTACCGCATCCTGCAGGGTAGTATTAAGAAAGGTGATAAAATTAAATTCGTTTCAACCGAACAGACATATGAAGCCGATGAGGTAGGCATCTTAAAACTGAAGATGACCGAAAAGAAAGAAGTAAGCTGCGGCGACGTAGGTTATATCATCACCGGCATCAAAAACGCCAAAGAAGTAAAAGTAGGCGATACCATTACCAAGGTAGACAATCCCTGCACCGAAGGCATCCGCGGCTTCCAGGAAGTAAAGCCCATGGTATTTGCCGGTATCTTCCCGGTGATGACAGAAGATTTTGAAGAGCTGCGCGACTGCATGGACAAGCTGCAGCTCAACGATGCCTCGCTCAGCTTTGAGCTCGAAACATCGCAGGCCCTCGGCTTTGGTTTCCGTTGCGGCTTCCTGGGTATGCTCCACATGGAGATTATACAGGAAAGGCTGGAACGCGAGTTCAACCAAATGGTCATCACCACCGTTCCCAACGTAAGCTTTATCGCCTATACCACCAACGGTGAAAAGGTGATTGTCAACAACCCTACGCAGATGCCCGACCCCGTGCGCATCGACCGCATCGAAGAGCCGTTTATCAAAGCGCAGATCATCACCAAACCCGATTACATCGGTAATATCATGACGCTTTGCCTGGGCAAACGCGGTATTCTTATTAACCAGCATTACCTTACCCCTACCCGGGTAGAGCTCACGTTTGAAATGCCCCTCACAGAAATTGTGTTCGATTTTTACGATAAGCTCAAAAGCCAGACACGCGGCTATGCGTCGTTCGACTATTCTCCCATCGGCAACCGCGACAGCGATATCGTGAAAATGGATATCCTGCTCAACGGCGATAAGGTGGATGCCCTGAGCGCGCTGATACATCGTGCCCGCTCGGTCGACTTCGGCCGCAAGCTCTGCGAAAAATTAAAAGAGCTCGTACCCCGCCAGCAATTCCAGATAGCCATACAGGCCGCCATCGGCGCCAAAGTGGTAGCGCGCGAAACCATCAGCGCCATGCGCAAGGATGTGACTGCCAAATGTTATGGCGGTGATATCAGCCGTAAGCGCAAGCTGCTCGAAAAGCAGAAAGAAGGTAAAAAGCGCATGCGCCAGATTGGTAACGTAGAGGTGCCGCAGGAAGCCTTCCTCGCAGTATTGAAACTCGACGAATAAATAGGGAGGCGGCTCACCTTTTCCTTTTATGTTAAAGCAATTCTAAAGCTGCCCATACCGCGCATCATATGGCAGGCCCTGCCTGTCTGCCTATGAAACTAACGCCTATGAGGTTCTCTATTACCTGCGTATGCCTGCTCAGTGCGGGCCTTTCTTCCTGTTTCGGCTATAGGTACAAGGATATAAAAGATGAAGCCTGGGTACCGGTGTACAGCACCGAAAACATACATGCTGTCACAAGTCTGCCGGTAAGGCCTACCACCGATGCCGGCAAGATTTATGTACAGGGTAACCTGCTTTTCCAGGTAGAAAACCTGGCCGGTGTACATATCATCGACTATTCAGATAAAGCCCATCCCGTTAAGCTTGCCTTTGTTAAATGCCGCGGCTGCAGCGAAGTAGCGTATAAAAATAGCTACCTCGTCATAAATAATATGCGCGACCTGGTATTTGTCGATGTGCACGACCCGCTGCATGCCAGGGAAGCTTCGCGCGTTCCGGATGCCTTCCCGGTATATTATCCGCCGCATTTTACCAACGACCGCCCGCCACAGACAGGTAAATATTATGTGTGCCCCGATTATACAAAAGGCGATGTCGTCGATTGGAAACTGGAAAAAAAAGTACAGGCCGCCTGGTGCTATTAATGCCGGCTCATGTACCAATGTATCATCCCTCAACTTTTTTTATGCAACAAACCATACGCATCTGCCTGCTGATCGTATTGCCTTTGCTCATCGTTCACACGGCCTGCAATAAAGCCGGTACCGCTTCTTCTTCCGCTGCCGCTGCAGGGGGCTCGCTGGCAAGGTTTGCCCTTGTGGGCCAATACCTGTATCTCGTGGGCAACGATAACTTCCTCACGGTATACGATATCGCCAACCCTCGTGAACCGCAGCGCAAAAGCGCACAAATTATCGGCTTCGGCATTGAAACCATTTTTCCTTTTAAAGACAAGCTGTTTATCGGTTCCAGCCAGGGTATGTACATTTATTCGCTGGCGGATCCCGCAAAACCTGCAAGCGAAGGCGCTATTGGTCATTTCCGCTCCTGTGATCCGGTGGTAGCCAACGACAGCGTATCGTATGTTACGCTTCGCGGCGGCACCCTTTGCGGCGGCGATAAAAACGTATTAATGGTGTACGATATACGGGTCGCCGGCAAACCTGCCCAGGTGGCCGAAATTACGATGAGCGCTCCCCGCGGTCTGGGTCTGGGCAGGAATGCGCTCTATGTATGCGAAGGCGACCGCGGGCTCACCGTTTTTGATTTGGCTGACCCCTGGCATCCCGCACGGCGGCAAACGCTCAGCGATGCCACCTATTATGACGTCATCCCTTACGGGGATGTATTGATTGCCTGGACGGGCGCCGGGGTATCGTTCTTCGATATATCCAACCCACTGCAGATGGTAAAGGCGGGTGAATTGATTAATTAACAGTGTAAACAATACGCTATCTGACTTTCACTGAAAATGCCGTCTATCGGTATTTTTTAGACGGTATTCGCTTACTTTTACGGCCTTGTTTTCACCCGTAAAACCCTGCACAATATGAGTCTTGTTAACAGAAAAGTATTAACGCTGGACGAATTCACCATTCAGCAGCTCAGGGAGTTTCCCCGCGCCACCGGCGAGCTGAGCGGACTGCTGCGCGATATGGGCCTGGCCGCCAAGCGCGTAAACGTAGAAGTGAATAAAGCCGGCCTGGTGGATATATTGGGCGATGCAGGCGCCGTAAACGTACAGGGCGAAGATGTAAAGAAGCTCGATGTATATGCCAACAACCAGTTTATGGGCGTACTGCAGCATGGCATCAGCTGCGCCGGTATCGCCAGCGAAGAGCTGGACGATTTTATCGCGTTCGACGACGAGGTAAGCAAAAACTCCAAGTATGTGTGCATGTTCGATCCCCTCGATGGCAGCGGGAATATTGATGTAAATGTTTCCATCGGCACCATCTTCGGCGTTTACCGCCGGGTATCGCCGCTGGGCACACTGGCCACCAAAGAAGATTTCCTGCAGCCGGGTAAGAACCAGGTAGCTGCCGGCTATATGGTATACGGCTCATCCACCATGCTGGTATACGGCACCCGCCGGGGTGTGAACGGTTTTACGCTCGACCCTTCTATCGGCGAGTTTTGCATGAGCCATCCCAATATAAAATGCCCGGAATTCGGTAAAATATATTCCGTCAACCACGGCAATTTTTTCCAGTATGAAAAGGCGGTGCAGGAATACATCGATGTCTGCCAGAAGAAAAACAAAACCAACGGCGGCCCTTATACGCAGCGGTATATAGGCAGCATGGTGGCCGATGTACACCGCAATCTCATAAAAGGCGGTATCTTTATGTATCCCGGCACCATCGATAAGCCTAAAGGCAAACTGCGGTTGCTGTACGAATGCAATCCCTTTGCCTTTATAGCCGAAGTAGCCGGCGGCAAAGCCACCAATGGCAAAGAACGCATACTCGATATACAGCCTACCGAGCTGCACCAGCGTTCTGCCATGTTTATCGGCAGCCGTGGTATGATGGAAGAGCTGGAAGGATATTTGAATCGATAGCTTGTAGCTTGCAACTTGCGGCTTGCGGCTTCTTAATATGGTCACAATAATTGAGTACGATAATCGCTACGCGGCCGATTTCAAACGGCTGAACCTGGAATGGCTGGATAAATACCAGCTTACGGAAAGTCATGACCTGATGGTATTAAACGATCCGCAGGGTACAATAGTAGACCGCGGCGGTTGTATCTTTTTGGCAACAGAAGCCGATGCCATTATTGGCAGCGCCGCGTTGATGAAGGAGCACGAAGGGGTATATGAGCTGGCCAAGATGACCGTTGCACCCGCGCACCGCGGCCGGGGCATCAGCCGCCTGCTGATAGAAAAATGCCTGGAGACCGCTGCCGGATGGAAAGCGAAAAAGATCACCCTGTTTTCCAATCACCAGCTGGTCACCGCCATCGCGTTGTATGAAAAGTATGGTTTCCGGCACGTGCCGGTAGAAGATTCACCCTTTGATACCGCCGACATCAAAATGGAAAAGATATTAGATTAACTGGTACGATAGTTGAATCCGTTTACAATAAAACAAATCATGCTCAAAGCGGCGGCACGCGGTTTTTGTACCCTGTTTACCATTATTGTATTGTTTATCAGCAGTTCCTGCTCAAGAAATACCCCTCCTGCACGGAATGAGACACCGGTTCGCCGTGATCGCGGTATCTCTCTCATCAATATGAATACGGATATTATCGTGCTGGTGAATGAAATCCGGCAATTAAAACACCTCCCTGCGTTAAAACCATTGCCATCAGCCTCCTTCGAAGCAGCCCGTCACAGCGAAGCCATGGCAGCCAAACGGGTGCCTTTCGGGCATGATGGATTTAACCAGCGCGCCATTGTACTTGCCAATGAGCTCAACGGCAGCAGCGCCACCGGCGAAAACGTGGCTACCGGGCGGATGACCGCCAAACAAGTTGTCAGCGCCTGGCTCAAAAGCCCGGCCCACCGCGCCAATATAGAAGGCAATTTTACCTACACGGGCGTAGGCGTGGCCAAAGACAACCGCGGCGTATTGTATTACACAGAGCTGTTTGTAAAGAAGTAATAAGTTAGTCCCTATCTTTGCCCCCTATGGCCAGGACAATCATCTCGGTTAAAGACCTGCACAAACAATACGGCGATTTCGAAGCGGTAAAAGGTATCAGCTTCGACGTGTATGAAGGAGAAATCTTCGGGCTGCTGGGCCCCAACGGCGCCGGCAAATCATCCACCCTCGAAATCATCGAAACCCTCCGCCAAAAAACCAGCGGGGAGGTATGGGTAGACGGGTTGAACCTCGACGAATCGCCCGGCGCCATCAAAAAAATCATCGGCGTACAGCTGCAGTCTTCGGGTTACTATCCCGGTCTTAACCTGACGGAGCTCATCGATTTGTTTTCAGGATTGTATAACCGCTCCGTCAATGCCCGCGAGCTGTTGGCGCTGGTCAACCTGCAGGACAAGGCAAAAGCCAAATTCAAAGAGCTGAGCGGCGGACAGAAACAACGGTTCTCCATTGCCACCACGCTTATCAACCAGCCCAGGATTATTTTCCTCGATGAGCCAACCACCGGTCTCGACCCCCAGGCACGCCGCAATCTCTGGGATTTGATCACCGGTATCCGCGATAAAGGCACCACCGTTATCATTACCACCCATTATATGGACGAAGCCGAAGTGCTCTGCGATCGCGTAGCGATTGTAGACTCCGGCAAAATCGTCGCCATTAACTCACCCCATAAGCTGATCGATGATTTGGTCGCCACCGGTTTCCGCCGGCAGCAGGAAGTAAAGAAAGCCAGCCTGGAAGATGTATTTTTGAACCTGACCGGCAAAGAGTGGAGAGATGAATAATGTGTGGGGAGTGGGAGTAGTGAGTATGAAGTGGGAGTAGTGAGTATGAAGTGGGAGTAGTGAGTAGGAAGTCAGAAGGCCTTCGACAGGCTCAGGCTGACATCTGATTGTCAGACTGACACCTGACTAATCGACTGACATCTGGTTATCAGGTTGACACCTGATTGATACTGACATCTGACTAATCGACTGACATTTGATTATTAGGCTGACATCTGATTCATTGACTGACACCTGATAAACTGAATTTTCTGTCACCCTGAGCTTGTCGAAGGGTGCCGAACGGTACCAAAGGATCGAAGGGTGCTGAACGGTCAAAGAGTACTGAACAAGCGTCATTACAACTAAAATTTCAATATGGACGATCTGCGCTACCCAATAGGAAAATACGAACCACGGCCTTATTCCGATAAGCAAAAAGAGGACTGGCTCAATGATATCAAATTCCTGCCGCAATCGCTCGAAAACGCGCTGCTCAACCTCGACGAGGCGCAGCTGCTCACACCTTACCGCGAAGGCGGCTGGACGATAAAGCAGGTGGCGCACCATGTGGCCGACAGCCACATCAATGCTTACTGCCGGTTTAAGCTGGGGCTTACAGAAGAAAAACCTACCATCCGCCCTTACGAAGAGAAACCATGGGCCGAGCTGGCAGATGTAGATCAGCTGCCGCCCAATGTATCCATCACCCTGCTGTATGCGCTTCATACCCGCTGGTATACGCTGCTGAAAAGCCTTGGGCAGGAAGAATGGAACCGTGAAGTGGTACACCCCGAACACAATAAAACAATGACCCTGTGGTACCTGCTCGGCATGTATGCCTGGCATGGGAAACACCATGTGGCGCATATCACGTCGCTGCGTGAGCGCCGCAGCTGGTAAAACGAACACAATATGAAATGGGAGCTGCTCTCTTCGGAATACATTACCCGGCATAAATATTTTGTTGCACGAAAAGATGTCTGTCGCACGCCCGACGGAAAAATCGTCGATCCTTATTACGTAGTAGAGCTGCCGCCCACAGCCACCGCGCTGGCGCTTACAGAAGAAGGGCAGGTAGTGCTGGTAAAGCAATACCGCCATCCTGTAGGCGAAGTGCTGTATGAAACACCCGGTGGTTTTGTAGACGAGGGAGAAGATATCATCGCCGGTATGAAAAGGGAGCTGCTCGAAGAAACGGGCTATGCCTTTTCGGGCATGGAGCACCTGGGGCGGCTGGCCGCCAATCCTGCGCTGCTGACCAATTTCACCGATTTTTTCCTGGCCACCGGTGGTAAAAAGGTAGCGCAGCAGCAGCTCGACGACAATGAGGAAATAGATATTGTGCTGGTAAGTATCGATGAGCTGCTGGACCTGCTCCGGCGGCAGCAGATAAAGCAATCGCTGCACACGAATTGTATCTTCTATGCATTGATGAAACTCGGGCTATTGAACCTCTCGTCCCGTTAGGGATGTTTGATAGGTAGATCATGATATAGAAATAAAATACCCGGTTTGGGGGCTACCCATGAAACGTCCCTACGGGACGAGAACGGGGAGGGTTACCTCGCCCACTACGAAAACGCTTCCGCACACCAGTATCAAATCTTCTTTGCCGGCGTGTTCCAGCGCTTCTTTGAGCGCCGTATTGACATCGGGATAATGCTTCCCCCTGAGCCCGGCGGCTTCGCCTTTGGCCTTCAGCTGTTCTTCCGGCAGCGCACGCGGAATACGGGCTTTGGTAAAATAATAGCTGGCCTGTTTGGGCAGCAGCGATAAAGCATGGTCTATCTCCTTGTCTTTTACCATGCCGATAACAATATGCAGGTTGGTATGATCGGTTATTTCTATTTGCTCCACCAACTGCCGGATGCCGTCTTCATTGTGCGCCACGTCGAGCACTATCGCAGGCTGCCGGTGAATAATATCCCAGCGGCCGTGCAGACCGGTGAGTTTTTTTACCTGCGACAAGCCCTTTTGCACCGCCGCCTCGCTGATGGACCATCCCTGCTGGTTGAGCTGACGCACCGATTCCAGTACCGTAAGCACGTTCTTTAGCTGGTAGATACCCTGCAGGTCTAAATGGTATACAACACGGTTATCGGTTTTTTTATCGGCCACTTCTATGACCAGCCGGTGCGGCTCCATATGCCAGTCGGCCACCAGGTAATGCTCCGAAGCAATGATAAGCGGCGCGGGCGCTTCGGCGGTACGCTGCTCAAATACGGGCCTTGTTTCCGGCAGCACTTCGCCTACCACCACGGGCACGCCCTTTTTAATGATGCCGGCTTTTTCGAAGGCGATCTTTTCCAGCGTATCGCCCAGCATATTCATATGGTCGGCACCGATATTGGTGATAACCGATAATTCGGGGCGAATGATATTGGTGCTGTCGAGGCGGCCGCCCAGGCCCACTTCAATTACGGCGATGTCTACCTGTTCGCGATCAAAAAAATCAAAGGCCATGGCCACCGTAATCTCGAAGAAAGACGGATCCAGCTCTTCCACCAGCGGCCTGATACGCGATATAAAATCCACGATAAACGACTCGGGTATGTCTTCGCCATTGAGGCGGATACGCTCCCGGAAATCTTTGAGGTGCGGCGAGGTGTACAACCCCGTTTTATAACCGGCGCTCTGTAAAATGGCTGCCAGCATATGACTGGTAGAGCCCTTGCCGTTGGTGCCGGCGATATGGATGGATTTGAATTTGTTTTGCGGGTTATCCAGCGCATTGCAAAGGGCGATGGTATTAACAAGGTCTGCCCGGTAGGCGGCCGATCCAATCCGGCTGAACATAGGCAGTCGGGCAAAAATGTATTCAAGGGTTTGCTGGTAAGTGATCATGGAGCTGCAAATATAGAAATTGGCAACACAAAAAATACGGGTGTTTGTTCAGCTCCTTAGTTTCTTAGTTTGAAATTGAATACGATGGTGCCTACCGATTCATCGCCGCCGCTGTTGAATTTTACCTGCATGGCTTTGCGGATAGCGATGGTCTTCATGGCATTGTCGGAGGTAGTGGAGCCCCGGGGCTGGTATACGGCAGAAATTACGCTGCCGCCGGCATCCACGCGAATGTCTACCGCTACTTTTGCATTTTCATTGAAATCGTCTTCAAAAGAGGGGAGACGGGTCATATGCCTGCCCTGTAATCCACGCGAGATGGCTACGCCGGAGTTGCCCCTGCCGCCACCGGTATAATTCTTACTGTCGGGATTGCCGCCCGGCTGGCCCTGGTCGCCGCTGCCGCCTTTAATACCTTCATTGCCGCCCTTTTTATAGCTGTCTGCGTCATTGCCACCGGTACCGGTACCGTTCAC
>Ga0307508_10001708_pt1 | contig 24364 bp, 24 predicted proteins | sample 9_EM_MG_FD_203089 | JGI IMG/M metagenome (GOLD analysis project Ga0307508, IMG submission 203089) | Populus trichocarpa ectomycorrhiza microbial communities from riparian zone in the Pacific Northwest, United States - 9_EM | ecosystem: Host-associated > Plants > Roots > Unclassified | place... | reverse complement strand
CATCCGGGCCTCTTCTTGGGCCAGGACGACAACCCGTCGCGCTCGGTCGGTGAACCGCTCGAACATGCCCTCGTGCTCCTCACGTGCCGTGCGCCAATGGACTGGCGGGGCCAGCGCACGGGCATCGGTGATACCCGTGCTGTAACTCTATCGCCGCCTGGTGGCTCTGCTGGGCCCTCGCTGCCCCGCGAACCCGTCCGCAACGTTGTTTAAGCCAACTTCGCACGCTCAGCGGCTGTTCCCCCACCCCAACGTGTACGCGGACAGCGAAATCCCAGGACGGCTCATCCACAAGCTGTGGACAACGCCGTCCACCCTGTGGATAACTCTACTGAACACCGGAAGAGCGGGCCTGAAAAGCACGCAGGTCCGCAGCGTTGAGCTGCGGACCTGCGAGCGTACGCCGACGTCAGCTTCGACCAGGACCCTTGGCGTGGAACTCGTCCACGATCTCCTGCGGGATCCGACCCCGGTCGGAGATGTCCTTGCCCGACTTCTTGGCCCAATCCCGGATCGCCTTGTTCTGCTCCCGGTCGGCGGTCGCACCGCCACGGCCCCGGGCGGCCCTGCCGCCGACGACCACACCGCCGCGGGCGACCTTGGAGCCCTTGCTCACGTAGGGCTCGAAGAGCTCCCGCAATTTAGTGGCGTTCTTCTCCGAGAGGTCGATCTCGTACTGAATGCCGTCGAGGGCGAACTTCACAGTCTCCTCGGCGTCACCGCCGTCGAGGTCATCGACCAGCTTGTGAATGATCTGCTTGGCCACGCGCCGCTATCCTCCCGAACCCAGGTTCTCCCCAGCAATGGGAAGACAATAACGCCAGGCATGCATCATCCGTCAATGGCGGTGGAGAATATTACTCGGGACGGACCAGCGGGAAGAGGATCGTTTCCCGAATGCCCAGGCCGGTGAGCGCCATCAAGAGCCGGTCGATTCCCATTCCCATCCCGCCAGCCGGGGGCATTCCGTACTCCATCGCCCGGAGAAAATCCTCGTCCAGCGACATCGCCTCGGGATCGCCGGCGGCGGCCAGCGACGACTGTGCCACCAACCGCTCTCGCTGCGTCACGGGGTCCACCAACTCGGAATAGGCGGTGGCGAGTTCGAAGCCGGCGACGTACAGGTCCCACTTCTCGGTGAGGCCGGGGGTTTCCCGGTGGGCCCGGGTGAGCGGCGTCGTCTCTTCGGGATAATCCCGGACGAATGTGGGCGCTTGCAACAAGGGCTGCACCAGGTGCTCGAAGAGTTCCTCGGCGAGTTTGCCGGCGCTCCACTTCGGGTCCACGGAAACGTCATGCTTTTCCGCGTGCCGCTGGAGTCGAGTGAGATCCGTCTCCACCGTGACTTCTTCACCGAGCGCAGTCGAGAGAGCACCGAAGAGAGTTACCGTGGCCCACTCGCCGCCGAGATCCCACTCGGCGCCGTCATAGTGGGTCACGACCGTCGATCCGGACACCGCCACCGCGGCCTCCTGAATCCACTCGCGGACCTGCCGCTGCATCACGTTGTAGTCCGCGTACGCCTGGTAGGCCTCGAGCATGGCGAACTCCGGGGAGTGGGTCGAGTCCATCCCCTCATTGCGGAAGTTGCGGTTGATCTCGAAGACCCGCTCGATCCCGCCGACGACGGCCCGCTTCAAAAACAGTTCGGGGGCGATACGCAGATAAAGATCCGTGTCCAACGCGTTGCTGTGCGTCACAAACGGCCGGGCGGCGGCGCCGCCGTGCAGCAACTGCAACATTGGTGTTTCCACCTCGAGAAAATTGCGACGGAACAGCGACTCGCGCAGGCTGCGCACGACGGTCGCCCTGGTCCGCACGGTCCGGCGCGCCTGCGGCCGGACGATCAGGTCGACGTAGCGCTGCCTTACCCGGGTCTCCTCGGAGAGCGGCTTGTGCGCGACCGGCAGCGGGCGCAGCGCCTTGGCACTCATCGCCCACGAGTCGGCGAGCACGGATAGCTCACCCCGGCGGCTGGTGATCACCTCGCCGGTGACCCCGACGAGGTCGCCGAGGTCGACCAGGCACGGGCCCCGGAAGCCTACTCAGCCGCGCTCAGACGTTCCGTTCATATACCATCCGCAGCCCGATCAGCGTGATCATGGGCTCGTGCGCGGTGATCGTCCGGCACTCGTCCTTGACCAGGCCCGCGAGCCCGCCGGTGGCGATCACCGCCTGCACCGAGCCCAGCTCCTCGATCATCCGCTCGACGATCCGGTCGACCTGTCCGGCGAAGCCGAAATACAGGCCGGACTGCAGGCACTCGACGGTGTTCTTGCCGATCACCGAGCGGGGCTTGGCCGGCTCGACCTTGCGCAGCTGTGCTGCCCGGGCGGCGAGCGCGTCGAACGAGATCTCGATGCCCGGAGCGAACGCGCCGCCGAGGAACTCGCCTCTGGCGCTGATCACATCGAAGTTGGTGGTGGTGCCGAAGTCGACCACGATCGACGGCCCGCCGTAGAGCGCGTGCGCCGCCAGGGTGTTGACGACCCGGTCCGCGCCAACCTCCTTGGGGTTGTCGATCGCCAGCTGGACGCCGGTCTTCACGCCCGGCTCGACGATCACGTTCGGCAGGTCGCCGTAGTAGCGCGCCAGCATGGTCCGCAGGCTGCGCAGCGCGGCCGGCACGGTCGAACAGGCGGCCACCCCGGTGACCTCGACGGCGTCTCCTGCCAGCAAGCCGCGGAACATCAGCCCCAACTCGTCCGCGGTCGACCGCGCGTCGGTCTTGATCCGCCAGTTGTGCACCAGTTTGTCCCCGTCGAAGGTCGCGAGAACCGTGTTCGTGTTACCGATGTCAATACAGAGCAGCACGACATTCCCTAAAGATCAAAGTCAAGAGACCCGATTTCGTACGCGCGCACGACTCACCCACCCGCAACGAGCCCGCCCCGGACCCGACGGGCATCCCGCCCGCGCCCGCCGCGCCGACGCGCCCCACCATCGTTCCACCCCACCGTCAGAGCTGATCAGCGCGGGCGTAGGTCCATCGCGATGTCGAGGATGGGCGACGAGTGGGTGAGGCCGCCGACCGACAGGTAGTCGACCCCGGTGGCGGCGTAAGCGGCCACGGTCGCCAGGGTGAGGTTCCCGGTAGCCTCGAGCTCGGCCCGGTCGCCGACCGCCACGACCACCTCGCGGAGCAGCTCGGGGCTCATGTTGTCGCAGAGCAGGAAGCTCGCTCCGGCCTCGACCGCCTCCTGCGCCTCGGCGAGCGTCGTGACCTCCACCTGCACCGCGACCTCCGGGAACCTCTCCCGCACCAGCCGGTACGCGGCCGTGATGCTCCCGGCGGCGAGCTTGTGGTTGTCCTTGATCATCGCGACGTCGTAGAGACCCATGCGCTTGTTGGTCCCACCGCCGACCCGGACCGCGTATTTCTCCAGGGCGCGCAGGCCCGGCGTGGTCTTGCGAGTGTCCAGCACCGTCGTCTTGGCGCCGGCCAGCGCGTCCGCCCACCGGCGGGTGTGCGTCGCGACGCCCGACATCCGGCTGATCAGGTTAAGCGCGGTGCGCTCGGCGGTGAGCAGGGTTCGCGTCGGGCCGGTGATGACCGCGAGCACGTCGCCGCGGCGTACCCGATCGCCCTCGCCCTTGATCTGCTCGAAGGTCGCCGTGCCGCCGGAGGTCGCCGCGAAGACCTGTGCGGCGACCGGCAGCCCGGCCACCACGCCGTCCGCGCGGGCGACCAGCTCGGCGGTATCGACCTGGCCCGGCGGGATGGTCGCCTCGCTGGTCACGTCCCGCGGCGGATCGCCGAGGTCCTCGGCGAGCGCGGTGTAGACGACCCGCTCGACCTCGCTCAGATCCAGACCGCCCGCCAACTCGGCGGCGCCAGTGCCGCCACTCACTCCGGCCATCAGGGCATCTCCTCGAAGGTCTGTACGAGCCGGCCGGCGCGGTCGAGGCCGTTCAGCAGGTGGCCGCGCCACTCGTCCTCGGCGACCGGAAAGTCCTCACGCCAGTGGCAGCCGCGCGTCTCGCGCCGGGTCTGCGCGGCGGCGACCAGGGCGGAGGCGACCGTGATCAGGTTGGTCGCCTCCCAGGCCGCGTTCCGCGGGGTGGCCCGCTGCTCGGCCAGGCGGGACAGCTCCTTGGCGCTGGCCGCGAGCGAATCGGCGGAACGCAGGACCCCGGCGCCCCGGGTCATCGCGCGCTGCAGATCGCCGCGCACGGCGGGCGCGACCACCCAGCTCGCGCCGGCCGGCGGCGGCGCGGGATCGGCCTGCGGCGGCAGCTCGCGGGCGATGTCGTCGGCGATCCGCTTGGCGAAGACCAGGCCCTCCAGCAGGGAGTTGCTGGCCAGGCGGTTGGCGCCGTGGACGCCGGTGCAGGCGACCTCGCCGCAGGCGTAGAGGCCCGGGATGCTGGTGCGCCCGTGCAGGTCGGTGCGGACGCCGCCGGAGGCGTAGTGCGCGGCCGGCGCGACCGGGATCAGGTCGACCGCCGGGTCGATGCCGGCGGCGCGGGTCGACGCCATGATCGTCGGGAAGCGGTGCTCCAGGAACTCGCGGCCCAGGTGGCGGGCGTCCAGGTAGACGTGGTCGGCGCCGGTGGACCGCAGCACCCGGTGGATGCCCTTGGCCACGACGTCGCGCGGGGCCAGCTCGGCGAGCTCGTGCTGGCCCACCATGAACCGCTTGCCGGCCTCGTCGACCAGGTGGGCGCCCTCGCCGCGGAGCGCCTCGGAGATCAGCGGGCGCTGCGCCGAGGTGACGCTCGCGCTGACGAACGAGGTCGGGTGGAACTGGACGAACTCGACGTCGGTGACGACCGCGCCGGCGCGTAGGGCCAGGGCGACCCCGTCACCGGTGGAGACGGCCGGGTTGGTGGTGGTCGCGTAGACCTGGCCCATGCCGCCGGTGGCCAGCACGACCGCGCGGGCAAAGACGGCGCCGACGCCGTCCTCGGCGCCCTCGCCGAGCACGTGCAGGGTCAGGCCGCACGCCCGGCCGTCGGCGGCCCGCAACAGGTCGAGGACGAGGGCGTGCTCGACGAGGCGGATCCAGGGGTCGCGGCGGACCGCCTCGTGCAGGGCGCGCTGCACCTCGGCGCCGGTGGCGTCACCGCCGGCGTGCACGATGCGGTCGGCCCGGTGGCCTCCCTCGCGGGTGAGCATCAGCGACCCGTCGGCGTTGCGGTCGAACTCGGCGCCCATGCGCATCAGTTCGCGTACGCGGGTGGGCCCCTCCTCGACCAGCACCCGGACCGCCGCCGGGTCGCAGAGCCCGACCCCGGCGATCTCGGTGTCGTTGGCGTGCGCCGCAGGCGTGTCCAGCGGGCCGAGGACCGCGGCGATGCCGCCCTGTGCCCAGCGGGTCGAGCCGTCGTCGATGTTCACCTTTGTCACGACGGTGACGTGCAGACCCTGCTCGCGAAGGTGCAGCGCGGCGGTCAGCCCGGCCACACCGGAGCCGACGACCAGCACGTCCGTGGTCTCGCTCCAGCCGGGCTCGGCGGCGGCCAGCCGGCGCGGCAGCTGCGGAAGATCCGCGAGTGATGACATGGAACCAGTCAACTCCGCCGTAACAGAGAATTCACGGCGGGGGGTCACATCAGTGGGGACCGTTACTTGTACTGGACAGGGAGGCTCTGCACGCCCTTGCCCTTGAGCGAGCCGGTCAGCGCCGCGCCGTCGAGCCAGAGATAGCAGCGCACCTTGTGATCGCCGAGCGCCCAGACGTCGTCGCCGGCGGGCAGCGAGATGACCCCGGTGCGATACTCCAGGTCCTGGTCGTCGGGGACGGCGGCGTAACTCGCGATCATCGTCCGGCAGCCGTCGTGGTACTTCGCCCAGCCCGCATCGTCCTTGGGATAGGCCAGGGCGCCCGCGTCCCAGACGCCCACGAACTCACCGTTGTGCTTGGCGGAGCAGGCGACCGAGGGCATGGTGTCGATCGCGTCGGCGCTGCCCAGGCGCACGGCGTAGCACCGCAGAAACAGATCCGAGGCGCTGCCGGCGAGAGCTTCCCGAAGGCTGCCGACCCGCTCGACGAGGCCGCCGTCGTCCTCGATCGAGCTGAGTTCCAGCACCTCGCAGCGGAACCACCGGGCGCCGCCGGACCAGGCGACGGCGGTCGGATGGGTCACGCCGATCCAGAGCCGGGCGGTACGCCACGGGCCACCGACGTAGGTCGTCGTCTGGTCGTCGCACACCTGATAGGCGGAGCGCGCCCCGGCCGAGCCGTCGGCCGGCGGTTCGTCGGCGTCCGCGGCCGGGGACTCGTAGGCGCCCACGAACACGGTCTCGGTACGATGGCGCAGGTTGCAGTCGATCTCCTCGTACGTGCCGCGGGCGCCGACCTCGTTGAAGGTCGCGCCGTGGCACACGCCGGCGGCCGGCCGGAACCCGGTCGCGGCCGCCATCGGTCCCCACCCGTTGGTGAGGTCGCCGTCGACTCCGCCGGGCTTGCCGCAGGCCGCGGCGGACAACAGCACCGCGCTCAAGGTGGCCATGATCCCGAGCCGGATACGCAGCCCGCTCCGCATGAACACCCGCCTCCCGCGCGCCGTCAATGTCCGGTTTGCCGATCATATGAGGATCGGTCCGGACAGTGCGGGCGTTCGAGAAACAATCAGGCAAGCATCAGGTCGCCGGTCGCCGGGGCGATGCGCGGCATCGTGCGCGGCGTTCCGGCGCCCTTCGTGAGCCGCAGCGGGACGTTGTCGATCAGCCGGGTGGTGCCGACCCGGACGGCGACGAGCAGGCGCGCCGGCCCCTCGGCGCGCACCTCGCCCAGATCCGCGCCGGTCAGGGCCAGGTAGTCGACCCGGACGCCCGGCTCGTCGTCGAGGATCTTGGTGGCCGAACTCAGCGCGGACTCGGCGTCGGCGTGCGTGGCGCCCTCGTGCAGCGCCTGGGACAGGGTCAGCGCGGCGCGACGTTCGGCCGGCGACAGGTAGCGGTTGCGGCTCGACAGCGCCAGGCCGTCGGGCTCGCGCACGGTCGGCACCCCGACGATCTCAACCTTCAGCTCCAGGTCGCGGGCCATCCGGCGGATCAGGGTGAGCTGCTGGAAGTCCTTCTCGCCGAAGAACGCGACATCCGCACGGGTCAGCATGAGCAGCTTCTGCACCACGGTCAGCATCCCGGCGAAGTGACCGGGCCGGCTCGCGCCCTCGAGGATCTCCCCGAGCGGCCCGGCGTTCATCGTGATCATCGGCGCGCCGCCGGGATACACCTCGTCGCGGCCGGGCACGAAGATCAGATCGACGCCCTCGGCACGGCACGCCTCGACGTCCGCCTCCAGCGTCCGCGGGTACTTCTCGTAGTCCTCGTTCGGCCCGAACTGCAGCGGGTTGACGAAGATCGTGACGACCACGAACGCGGCCCGCCGCCTGGCGGCTCGCATCAGCTCCCGGTGGCCCGCATGCAGGGCGCCCATGGTCATCACGACGGCCACCTCGCCACGCGCGGTGGCGAGGCTCGACGCGAGCTCGGATCGGGTATGCGCGACGGTGATCATGAAGGGCTCCCCACGGTGGCACGGGAAAGGACGTCAAGAAGCAGCGCGGCGTCCTGCGGGCGCAGGCGCCCGGAGGCGATGGCACGGTCCGCGGTCCGGCGGGCCAGAGCGAGGTACGCGGGCAGGGCGCCGGACGGAAGCAGGTCGAGGTGCTTGCCGACCGTGCCGGCGTCGCCCCGCGACACCGGGCCGGTGAGCGCCGCGTCGCCGAGCCGGAGCGCGTTGTCCAGCGCAGCGCGCAGCAGCGGCGAAAGGACCCGGCCGGGCTCCTCGACGCCCGCCGCGCGCAGCAGGTCGGCGGCCTCGTTCACGAGTGTGACCAGGTGGTTCGCGCCGTGCGCCAGGGCCGCGTGGTACAGCGGGCGGGCATCCTCGGCGATCCACTCGGGCACCCCGCCGAGGTCGGCGACGAGCCGGGTCGCGGTGGCCCGGTCGCCGGCGGTGACGCCCCAGGCGATGCCGGGCAGCCGGTCGAGGTCGGTGCGCGCGCCGGTGAAGGTCATCGCGGGATGCAGGGCCATGCCGTTCACATCGCCCAGCACGGCCAGTCCGTGAGCTCCGGAGGTGTGCGCCACGATCTGGCCGGGGCGCAGCGCCCCGGTGGCGGCCAGGCCGGCCACGACGCTCGCGAGGACGTCGTCGGGAACGGCGAGCAGGAGCAGGTCGGCCGCGGCGCGGGCGACCTCGTCCGCGGGCAGGATCGCCGCCTGCGGCAACAGCCGGGCGGCCCGGTCACGGGAGGCGGCCGAGACCGCCGCCGCGGCGACGACGCGATGCCCGGCGGCGCTCAGCGCGGCGCCGAGGACGGCACCCACGCGACCAGCGCCGACAACGCCGACGATCAAGGGGTACGCGCTGGCCCGGGCACGATCCCGGGCGCGCGGCACTGCGCTCATGGTCGGATCCAGTCCTCGATGAAGGGGTACCGGTCGAGCGCAAGTATGCGCCCGCGTAACACACCCGTGACAAGACCGTGTGAACAACTACACGACCGCTCAAACCACTCGCCGACAACCCCGTAAACGGCGCCCTGGCTAGGGTGACGACATGACGGGGTGGCGTTCGGCCATGCAGGCCGGGCTGTACGGGCCGGACGGATTCTTCGTGCGCGGCACGCCCGGGCCGGGCGGTCACTTCCGGACCAGCGTGCACGCGTCGCCGCTGTTCGCCGGGGCGCTGCTGCGGCTCGTCGAGCGGATCGACGAGGCGCTGCGACGGCCCACGGTCTTCGACCTCGTCGACGTCGGCGCGGGCCGGGGCGAGCTGCTCACCGCCCTGCTCGCGCTGCTGCCCGACCACCTCGCCGGGCGGATCAGGCCGGTCTGCGTCGAGATGGCGCCCCGGCCCGACGGGCTCAACCCGGCGATCGGCTGGCGGCGGGAGGTCCCGGACGGCGTCGTCGGGTTGCTGGTGGCGACCGAATGGCTGGACAACGTGCCGGTCGACGTGGCGGACCTGGACGACGCCGGCCGGCTGCGCAAGGTGCTGGTCGACCCGGCTACCGGCGCCGAGTCGCTGGGCGGGCCGATCGACGCCGCCGACCGGTTCTGGCTGCGGCGGTGGTGGCCCGAGCCCGGCCGGGCGGAGATCGGCTGGCCGCGGGACGCCGCCTGGGCCGGCGCAGTGGACCAGGTCCGACGCGGGTGCGCGCTCGCGGTCGACTACGGCCACCTGCGCGGCGAACGGCCATGGCACGGGACGCTGACCGGATTCCGGGACGGGCGGCAGGTCGCGCCGGCGCCCGACGGAAGTTGCGACGTCACGGCGCATGTGGCCATCGATGCGGTGGCTTCGGCGGCCGGCGCCGCGTATCGGATCGTCCGCCAGCGCGAGGCGCTGCGGGCGCTCGGTGTCGACGGCGCCCGGCCGTCGCTCGATCTCGCACGCGTTGATCCGGCGGGCTACCTGCGCGGGCTCGCCGCCGCGGGCGCGGCGGCCGAGCTGATCGATCCGGGCGGGCTCGGCGGGCACTGGTGGCTGCTGCACACGATCGGCCTCGAACAGCGTGGGAGCATGCTCCTGTGACCGACGCCCTGCCCACCCCGCCCGCCACCCCGAACCCGAGCGAAGGCTCGGCCGTCCGCGAGATGACGGTCGGGACGGGCGCCGGGCTCGACACCGCCGACATGGTGCTCAACATCGGCCCGCAGCACCCGTCGACGCACGGCGTGCTCCGGCTCAAGCTGACCCTCGACGGCGAGCGGGTCGTCGCCTGCGAGCCGATCATCGGCTACATGCACCGGGGGGCCGAGAAGCTCTTCGAGGTGCGCGACTACCGGCAGATCATCGTGCTGGCCAACCGGCACGACTGGCTGTCGGCCTTCTCGAACGAGCTCGGCGTGGCCCTCGCGGTCGAACGGCTCATGGGCATCGAGGTGCCGGAACGGGCGGTCTGGCTGCGGATGGCGCTGGCCGAGCTCAACCGGGTGCTCAACCACCTGATGTTCCTGGGGTCGTACCCGCTGGAGATCGGCGCGATCACGCCCATGTTCTATGCGTTCCGGGAGCGGGAGACTCTGCAGGCGGTGATGGAAGAGGTCTCCGGCGGCCGGATCCACTACATGTTCAACAGGGTCGGCGGGGTCAAGGAGGAGGTGCCGGCCGGGTGGACGCGGCGGGCGCGGGAGGCCATCGCGGTGGTGCGCAAGCGGCTGCCCGACCTCGACAACCTGATCCGCAGGAACGACATCTTCCTGGCGCGTACGGTCGGGGTCGGCGTGCTGACGGCGGAGCAGGCCGCGGCGTACGGCGCGTCCGGGCCGGTGGCGCGGGCCAGCGGACTCGACATCGACCTGCGGCGCGACGAGCCCTATCTGGCGTACGACCAGCTGGACGTGCCGGTTGTGACGCGGACGGCGGGCGACTGCCACTCGCGGTTCGACGTGCTGCTCGAGCAGGCATACGTGTCGCTCGTGCTGGCCGAGGAGTGCCTGGACCGGGTGGACCGGATCGGCGGCCCAGTCAATGTGCGACTGCCCAAGGTGGTCAAGGCGCCCGAGGGGCACACGTACGCGTGGACCGAGAACCCGCTCGGCATCAACGGCTACTACCTGGTGTCCCGGGGCGACAAGACGCCGTGGCGATTGAAGCTGCGCACGGCGTCGTACGCGAACGTCCAGGCGCTGTCGACGCTGATCCCCGGCTGCCTGGTGCCCGACCTGATCGCGATCCTGGGCTCGATGTTCTTCGTGGTCGGCGACATCGACAAGTAGCGGCTACCGGCGGCCCTCGTCGTCGTAGCCCTGCACGTAGCGCTCGTCCGCGTCCTGCTCGTAACCGCCATAGGCCGCGAAATCGGCGAGCGTACCGACGTTGGTGTCGTTGGCCGAGGGCCGGTGCCGGCGCGCTTTGTAGTTCGGGTCGCCGGTGGACTGCCCGGCCGAGCCCGCGGAGCCGCCGCCGTCCTCGTACCCGCCGTCGTAGCCGTCACCCGCGACCTCGTGCCCGCCGTCCACGGCGCCGTACGCGCCGGATTCGTAGCCGCCGGCCCCAGCCGCGATCCCGCCTTCGTAGCCGCCGGGCCCGTCCAGCCCGTCCCGCCCGCCAGGCCCGCCGCCGGGTCCGAACCCGCCGTCCACCGATCCATACCCGCCCGCTGGTTCATACCCGCCCGCTGGTTCATACCCGCCCGCTGGCCCGTAGCCGTCCGCCGGCCCGTAGCCGGCAGCGTGCCCTTGTCCATCAGCCGGACCGTAGCCGGCCGCCCCGCTCATCCCGCTCGCAGCGGGCCAGCCCGTGCCGCTCGGGCCGATGCCGCCCCGCGCGCTCGGACCGATGCCATCCGGGCCCGGCCCGTTCGGGGCCTGGCGGTGGGGACCGATCCCGACCGGGCCGGCCATGCCGGGAGTCGCCATGCCGTTCAAGCGTGGACCGGGCCCGGGCACGCTATTGCCCCGCGGCCCGGGACCGGAGACGCCGTCACGCGGCCCGGGACCGGCCACGCCGCCGTCACGCGGCCCGGGACCGGGCACACCGCTCGGCAGCGGCCCAGGACCAGGCACACCACCCGGACGCATCCCCGGCCCGGGCACACCGCCCGGCAGCGGCCCAGGACCAGGCACACCACCCGGACGCATCCCCGGACCAGCCATGCCACTCGGACGCGGACCCGGACCAGGCACACCACCCGGACGCATCCCCGGCCCGGGCACACCGCCCGGCAGCGGCCCAGGACCAGGCACACCACCCGGATGGGGACCGGGCATGCCGTTCGGACGCGGACCGGGCAACGCCGCGCCACTCGCCGCATCGTTGGACCCGCCCTGGCTGTTGCCCGCGGCGAAGTCGCCGACCGGAGAATCCGGCCTGCCGTACTGGACGCCGAGCCGGACGGCCGCAGACGCGCGGGGCGGCGAGGCCGGCCCGGTCGGCAGGGCCGCGGCGGACGCGTCATCCCACTCCGCGCCGGACCAATCGGCGCCCGCGGCCGGAAGCGGGCGAACCACTGCCGAGGCCGCTGCAACCGGCACGGCCGCCCGGCCACCGCCGAAACCGGGCTCGGGTTGGCGACCGTCGGCGCCGACGGGGTACTGACCCTCGGCCACGACGTGCTCCGCCGCGAACTGCCCGGCTTCCGCAAACTGCCCGGCCTCTACGAACTGCCCGGCTTCCGCGAACTGCCCGGCCTCCGGGAACTGCTCGTCCTCTGGATAGTGCCCGTCCTCGGCGAACGGCTCGCCGGCGGAGCCGTAGCGATCCGCCGAGCCGTATTGGTTGTCGCCACCGTGGTTGTCGGCGGGGACGAACGGGTCGTCGGACGCGAACGGGTCGCCGCCGGGAGGCGGGAGCATCGGCGCATCGCGGAAGAAGCCGGAATCACCCGGCCCCTTGCCGCGGGCGCCGTTTCCGCGGGCGGCGGCATGACCGAACTCGGCGCGCAGCTCGCGGCGCAGCTTCGCTACCTCCTCGGCGACCCGGTCCTCGACATCCATCCGCTGCAGCGCGGGATCGCTGCGGATCAGGATCGAGGCGCCCACCAGCACCACGCTGACGGCGAGCAGAAGCACGGCGAACCGCGCCGAGCCCGTGCTGCCGCCGATCAATACGACGATGGCGGCCAGCGGGGCGAGCGCCACGCCGCCCCAGATCAGGCCGCGAAGCAGCCGCGCGCTGTGTCCCGCTTCGGGTTCCCGGTCCGGCATGGGCGCTGATGTTACCGAGAGGGCGGCTCTGGGCGAAACGGCAGAGCGCCGGACTTCGATGAATACCCGGCACCAGCCACCCGCCGCGCTTCGATGAATACCGACGCTCGCCGCTCGCGGGCTTCGATGAATGCCTGTGCTCGCCCCTCGCCGGGCCGGCGGTGCCACGGTCAGCCCGCGGCGCCGCCGGCGCCTGCGGTCAGCCGGCGGCGAGTGCCCCGTCGGAGCTGAAGACCAGGCCGACGCTGATCGTGGCCTGCTTCAACGCGGTCTTGGTCAGCGGGCCGCCCGCGTCCAGCGTGGAGAACTTGCCGGCCTGGAAGGCGTACGTGCTGACCAGGCCCGCTTGACACTTCGGCCGCTGCGGGCACTCCGCCGGCCCCCCGAGCACCGTCGCCGCGCCGGAGCACTTGGCGGCCAGGTCGGACAGGGTCTTCACGCCGTACTTGTCGGAGAACGCCGTCGTGGTGGCGAACGCGTTCTGGTCCTGCGCCTGCGACGGGGTGCCGAAGACCAGGCCCACCTTGTCGCCCAGGGCCTTCAGGTTGGTCATGGTCTGGGTCAGGTCCGACGAGGACGGGTCCTTGCCGTTGGCACCGTTGATCTTGCCGGCCAAGAAGGTCGCCATCGTGGCGGCATACTCCGGGACGACGTCGATGTCGCCCTTTTCGAGAGCAGGCTCGTACAGCTCGCGGTTGCCGATCTGCTGGACCTTGACCGTGTAACCGGCCGCGGTCAGCGCGAGGCCGTAGATCTCGCCGAGCGTGGCGTTCTCGCTGAAGTTCGCCGCGCCCACCGTGATCTTGCCGCCCGACCCCTTGGCCAGGCCGGCGGTGACGTTGTTGGCCGTGACAAAGTCCTGCGCCGCCACCTTGGACGTCTTGCGGTCGATGTCGACCGCCTTGTTGAGCGCGATGAGCTTCGTCGTGTCCAGCGCCGCGGACACCTTGTCGAGGGCCGCGATCAGCTGCGGCGAGGACACCTTCTTGTTGATCGCCGGAACGACGTTGTCGGTGTTCTGCAGTTGTTTGTCGTCGGTCAGGACGACCAGGGAGTCGCCTGCGACCGGAGCGCACCCCGCGCCGGCCGCCGAGGAGGGTGGCGCCTGGGTGCCGGACGAGCCGGCGCTGCCGCAACCGGCGAGGGTGACGACGGCCGCCGTGGTGGTCGCGGCCATCAGGAGCAGGTGTCGACGCATACTGCCGCCTTCTGTGTCCCGGCTGGCCGGGTGGCCACGCCGCGTGTCCGACGGGCAAGCCGGAATGCCGACGCCCGTGTCTTCACAGAAAGGTCTACCCGTTGGGTATGACAAGTTCGCGGAACGATGCCGGAGCGTTATCCGGCCGGCGCCGCCGCGGACGGCCTCCGCCGCCGCACGGAGCGCAGCGGACGGGGCGTGACCAGGCGTTGAAAGCCGGCGAGCACGATCTCGACGACGATTGCGAGGAACGCCACAACGATGCCGCCGCCCACGATCTGACCGCCGCCGACGTTGATCCCGAGGCCGAACCCGGCACTGATGATCTCGCCGAGGCCGCCGCCGTTGACGAACGCGGCCAGGGCCGTGGTCGCGACCACCTGCACCGCCGCGGTCCGCAGGCCGGCCGCGAGATAGGGCACCGCCAGCGGCAGCTCGACCCGCCACAGCAACTGCCGGCCGGACAGTCCCATGCCCCTGGCCGCCTCGCGGGTCTCGGGGTCGATCGAGCGCAGGCCGGTGTGCGCGTTGGCCAGCAGCGGCGGCACCGCGAAGACGGCGAGGGCGACGATCACCGGCGGCTCGCCGAAGCCGAGCGGGGTGAGCGGCAGGATCGTGAGCAGAGCCAGCGTCGGGATGGCGAGAGTGAGGTTGGCCACCGCGATGACTGCTCCGCCGCCCCTGCCGCGGTGCCCCAGCCAGACGCCGAGCGGCCAGCCGACCGCGCAGGCGAGCAGCACGGCGAAGAAGCTGATCCGCAGGTGCTCGACCAGCCGGTCCAGCAGGCCGCCCGGGTTGGTCCAGTTCAGTGGGTCGTTGAGCCACACGAACCCTTGCCGGAGGTAGTTCATGCTGTGCCTGCCTTAGGCATGCGCTTCTGGCCCCTCGCCTGCGAGGCCCTTGTTCGGCGCGGCCGGGTGCCGCTCATGCCGCCTGCCGGCGGGACCATGGCGTCAACAGCCGGCCGACCCCGGCCAGGAGCAGGTCGAGGACCAGCGCCAGCGCGACGCAGAGAATCGTGCCGGTGAGGATCTCGGCCTTGTAGAAGTTGTTCCGGAAACCGCCGAGGATCAGCTCGCCGAGCCCGCCCTTGCCGATCAGCGCGCCGACAGTAACCAGGGCCACCGTCGACACGGTCGCCAGTCGGAGCCCGGTGACGATGCCGGGCAGGGCGAGAGGCAGCTCGATGTGCCAGAGCCGGCCGAACCGGCCGTAACCCATGCCGGCCGCGGCGTCGCGCACCTCGGCGGGCACCTGGGTGAGCCCGGCGAGCGAGTTGCGCACGAGGACCAGCAGCGCGTAGAGCACCAGGGCGATCAGGACGGTGGTGTCGGTGGTCGTGCCCACGATCGGCGCGATCAGGGAGAGCAGGGCCAGCGACGGGATCGTGTAGAGGAAGCCCGAGAGTGCGAGAATCGGGCCGGTCAGCGGTCTGATCCAGTAGGCGACGACCGCGAGCGGCAGGGCGACGATCAGCGCGAGGATCACCGCTCGGCCGGTGAGCCCGGCGTGGTAGAGCAATGTGCTGCGCAGGGTGTCGGCGTTGTCGTGGACGTACTGCCAGGAGAACCACGGATTTCCCGGGCCGTCGCCGGGCGCGGCCAGCGGCCGGACGGCCGCCGAGCCCCACGAGCCCCACGAGCCCCACGACAGGAAGGACATACGTGGACGCTACCGCGATCAACGACGCCGGCGCCCGCCGGAGTGCGGCATCGATCACGCTGGAGAACGTCGGCAAGGTCTACCCCGACGGCACGGTCGCCGTCGGCGACTTCAGCCTCGAGGTCCACGCCGGCGAGCTGGCCGTGTTGATCGGCCCGTCCGGCTGCGGGAAGTCCACGATCCTGCGCATGATCAACCGGCTGATCGAGCCCTCCAAGGGCCATATCCTCGTCGACGGCAAGGACGTCCTCGATCAGGACCCGGTCGGGCTGCGCCGGCACATCGGCTACGTGATCCAGAACGTCGGGCTCTTCCCGCACCAGACGATCCGCACCAACGTCGGCACCGTCCCCCGCCTGCTCGGCTGGGACCGCCGGCAGATCCGCGACCGCGTCGACGAGTTGCTCGACCTGGTCGGCCTGGAGCCGGCCCGGTTCGGCAACCGCTATCCGCAGGAGCTGTCCGGCGGCCAGCGGCAACGGGTCGGCGTGGCCCGCGCGCTCGCCGCCGACCCGCTGGTGCTGCTGATGGACGAGCCGTTCTCCGCGGTCGACCCGATCGTCCGGGCCCGGCTGCAGGAAGAGTTCCTCAAGCTGCAGGCGGCCGTGCGCAAGACGATCGTCCTGGTCACCCACGACATCGACGAGGCGGTGCGGCTCGGCGACCGGATCGCGGTGCTAGCCGAGGGCGGCCGGCTGCTGCAGTACGCACCCCCGGCCGAGTTGCTCAGCCGCCCCGCCTCACCGGCGGTCAGCGACTTCGTGGGCGCCGACCGCGGCATCCGGCGCCTGGCCGTGACCGCGGTCCGCGAGACGATGCGCCCGCTGGGCCCGGGCGAGCAGGTCGACGCCCTGCCCGCGGTCGACGCCGGAGGCACCCTCTACGACGCGCTGGCCGTCATGCTGACCAGCGATGCGGCCGAGGTCGTCGCGCGGGAGAACGGCGAGGCCATCGGCGTGATCTCACGAGCGGCGATCTTCGACGTACCGGATCAGGAAGCGCAAGCGGCGGTCTGAGCGCAAGCGAAGGCCGGGGCGCCCGCGGGCGCCCCGGCCTTCCAGACCTCAGCCGCTCCGGCGGCCGCCGAGCGTCGCGAGGCCGACGATCCAGCCCACGAACAGGCCGTAGGCGGCGCCGCTGCCGCCCGCCTGGTAAGCGCCGAGCAATGTCGGGTCCTTCAGGAACAGCGTGGTCAGCAGCGCCGCAAAACCACCAGCGAAGATGTACGCCGCCCAGCCCGCGAAGAACTGGCTGAGCGTGCCGCGGACCCGGGCCAGCTGGGAGCCGGGCAACAGGAAGAGGAAGAGCGCGGCCAGCGCCACCACCAGGATCGCCTTGAGATCACCGACGATGATGGCGCGCAGCGACTCGTGCGAGTCGAACTGCCAGCGCGGCCAGCTCAGCAGGCGTAGCCACCAGCCGCCGGCGGTGGAGGCGTTGGTGTGCTGGGTCGCCCACCACGCATACCACGGGCTGCCGAAGACCAGGACGAGTACGAGTGCGGCCAGCGTGCCCGCACGAGGCGCAGATTTGGAACTATCACCGAGAGCCATACGGCGCTAATTCCCAGGTGGTCGCCCGTTTCAAACGACGGCCGCGAATACCCTGAATTCAGTGCTTTTGTAGGTAGTCGATGAACGCGGCACGGAGCAGCGGCTCCTGCTCCCCGTACCCGTGCCCCTCAAGCTCGCGCCAGAGAGCGACCGCCTCCTCGATCGTGGGGCCGATCGAGTTGGGCGCGCCGTCCAGCTCGGCGGCCTCGTCGGCGTCCGGAAGGTGCCGGAGCACCGTCCAGAAGAAGCCCAGGTCGCGACGCCGCCGAGCCACGGCGAAGGCGCGCTCGCGCAGCTCGGTCGTGGGCAGCGCGTCCAGCTCGGCGAAGCTCGGAGAGGTCATGACCGAAGCATAGGACCGCCGCGACGGCCGTCAGCGGGTAGATCCCCAAGGTCCGTCGTCCCAGCGGTCGGTACGGCCGGCGGTGGTCGGCGTCCAGTTCTCCGGCAGGTCGGGCGTCCAGTTGGGGCCGGTGGTCGGCGCCGCGTTCCACTGCTCGCCGGTCGTGGCCGACAGCGGCCGCCCGTACGTCTCGACCAGCCGCGTGGCGATCAAACCGCCGCCCAGCACGCAGGCCGCGGTGGCGAAGAGGGCGATGTCGAGGTTCTTCCGCCCGGCGTAGTCGAGGAACAGCGTCAGCCCGGCCACCGCGAAGAGCGTGCCGAAGATGCCCCCGCGCCGGCCGTAGGCGCTCGTGCCGGCCAGCATGGCGAGGCCGATCGCGAGGCCGGTCCACTCGAGGCCGGTGCCGGGCACGATCGGCCGGGTGGACACCGCGGCGAACAGCACGCCGGCGCCGACCGCGAAGACCGAGGAGACCACCAGCGAACCGATCACGGGCACCGCCGCCCCCGCGCCACGGCGGCGCGCCGGGTCGCCCACCGGGCGCATCCGGCCCAGCCAGCGCCGCACCGGTTGGATCGTGCCGAGCGCCCCGCCGATCACGGCCAGCAGCGCGAAGCCGCCGAAGAGGAAGAACGCCTCCTTGGACGGGTCGAACTTGCCCTGCACGGCGACCGGCGCGAGGCGCAACTGGTCGTAGACGATCACCCCGAGGGCGGCGGCCAGCGTGGCGGCCCAGCCCGGCACGTGCAGCGCGAGGATCAGCACGCCGACGGCCAGACCGCCGGCGGCCGCGATGATCAGGGCCGGGACCACGGCCTTGACCAGGCCGAGATCGCCCTGCTCCGCGTACTGCAGCGAGGCGGCCAGGGCGATCGGGCCGAGCGCGAGATTGGGTACGCCGGCGCGCAGGCTCAGCCCGCCGCCGAGCGTGAGCAGGCCGATCGCGGCGCCGGTGACCAGCAACGTGTCCAGCGCCGGCCGCTTGAGGCTGTTGGGGTCGAGCCGGTACAGCAGCAGTCCGAGGGCGGCGGCGGCGAGCAGCAGCACCACCTCCCAGCCGAGGTGGATGCCGAGCCGGTCACGACCGTCGTCCTCGATCCGCAACGGCCCCTCGACAGCGGTGTCGGCAGTGTCGTCCATCATCTCGGCCGCGCGGCGACGCTGGTCGGACGCCGCGAGCGTGTTGGCCCGGTACGCCGCGGGGTCGGTTGGCTGCTCGTCGCCCTGCCGGCGGTACGTCGCCTCGTCGTACGCCATCGTCCGCGCCTCCTACCGTGCGCTTCCCGTGCGATACAGACGCACGCCGCCCCGGGCAGACACCCGGCGTCCAGAGCATACGGACAAGAGACGGTCTCAGTTCAAGGCCGAAAACGAACCGGATCCCAGGCCCTTCGTTACGGGCGATCCAGATCGTTCTCGCCGTTCTTGTCCGGCTCGCCGGGGATCCGGCAGGACCGCTCCAGCCAGAGCGCGGCGCCGACCAGCAGGGCGGCGGCGACCAGGGCGGCGGCCGCGGTCGGCACGTCGGTGTGGGCGGCCTTGGTCGGCTCCAGCACCAGCCAGGTGAGCAGGCCGGTCGAGAACCCGACAGAAAGCGCGCCGACCAGCGCCGACGCCTTGGCCAGGGCGACATACCGGGCGACCGCCAGCGGGTCGACCCGCGGCGCGCCGGGCTTGCGCTGGATGCGGGCGCTCGTGTTCTGCGCCAGCAGGCCCTCGGCGACCGCGAGCACGGCCAGCACGACCACCGGCGACCAGGGAAGCTGCGGCAGCAGCGAATAGGAGAAGCTGAGCAGCAGCCACCCCAGCGCGGCCGCGGCCAGGCCCGCGACGATCAACACCGAGACGTTCGTCGGCCGCATCGACGGGTCCGATTTCGGGGCCTCGGGGTTGCTGCTCACGCTGTCGACTCTAACGGGAGATCACCGCGCGGGCTCATCCCGGCAAGGTCCTCGGCGAGGCCCGGGGCGTTCAGCAGGTCGGTGAGCCAACCGTGGCCCGGCAACTGAGCGTACGGCTGGATGTCGATCCACGGGCGCAGCACGAAGGCCCGCTGGTGCGCCCGCGGGTGCGGAAGCGTCAGCTCCGGGTCGTCGCTGAGCACCGGGGCGTCGTCGGCGTCCCACACGGCGATCACGTCGACGTCCAGGGTGCGGGGCCCGAAGCGGCGCTCCGGGTCGCGTACGCGGCCGGCGGCCGCTTCGCACGCTCGGGCCCGGTCCAGCCAGTCGCGCGGCGCGGCCTTCGGGTCGACGACGAGCAGGACGGCGTTCAGGTACGCGGGCTGCTCGGTGTCGCCCCACGGCGGCGTCTCGTACACGCCCGAGGCCAGCACGACGCTGTCGCCGAGGATCCGGACGGCCAGTCGCAGGTTGCGCAGGCGGTCGCCCAGGTTGCTGCCGATCGAGAGGATCGCCCGGCTCATGACCGGCTCCCCCGGCCCCGCCGCAGGGTGACGGCGACGTCGGCGAAGTCGTGCGGGATCGGCGCCTGCGGCTTGTGCACCGTCACCTCGGCCGCATCCACCCGCGGATCGGCCAGGCAGGCGTCGATCAGGCGGCCGGTGAGCGTCTCGATGAGGTTGACCGGATCACCGGTGACGATCGCGACCAGCCGCTCGGCCAACTCCCCGTAGTGCACCGTGTCGGCGACGTCGTCGCTGGCCACGGCCTTGTCGAGAGCCAGCTCGAGCGACACGTCGACGACGAAGTCCTGCCCCTGCGCCCGCTCGAAGTCGTAGACGCCGTGCCGCCCTCGAGCTCGTAGCCCCGTCAGCACGATCCGACCGCTCATCGCCCCACCCCTCTCCTCGTCCTTCCGCTGATCTTCAGGAGGCCGGCCGGTCTTCAGGAGGCCAGCCGGGGAGATCCCGTGGCACGCCAGACCGCGATGGCGTCGGCGGTCGCCCGGACATCGTGCACCCGCACGCCCCACGCCCCGGCGGCCACCGCGAGGACGGACGTCGCCAGGGTGGCGGCCTCGCGCTCGTCGACCGGCCGGGGCGTGCCGTCCGGGGCTGCGAGCAGACGGCCCAGGTAGGTCTTTCGACTGGCGGCGAAGAGGACCGGGAAGCCCAGCTCGATCAGGACGTCCAGGTGGGCGGTGAGCGCCCAGTTGTGCTCGGCGCGCTTCGCGAAGCCCAGGCCCGGGTCGAGGATGATCCGGCCGGGGTCGACGCCGGCGGCCACGGCGGCCTCCACCCGCTCGCACAGCTCGTCCCGGACGTCGGTGACCACATCGCGGTAGACGGCCAGCTCCACCATGTCGCGGGAATGACCGCGCCAGTGCATCAGGATCCACGGGCAGCCGGCCTCGGCCGCCACGGCGGCCATCGACGGATCGGCGAGACCGCCGGAGACGTCGTTGATCACGGTCGCGCCGGCGGCGAGCGCCGCGGCGGCGACAGCCGCCCGGGTGGTGTCGATGCTCATGCGTACGCCGGCTGCCGCGAGGCCGGTGATCACGGGCACAACCCGGGCCGCCTCCGTCTCGGCGTCGACACGCTCGGCGCCCGGCCGGGTCGACTCGCCCCCGACGTCGACCATGTCGGCGCCGGCTTGTTGCAGGGCTATGCCATGGTCGATGGCAGCGGCGACGTCGGTGAATCGACCACCGTCGGAGAACGAGTCTGGGGTGACGTTCAGGATCCCCATCACGACCGGGTGATCTAGGTGAAGTATTTCAGCACCCACGAGCTGGGCATCCCTCCGCTGAGTCGCCACGCAGCGAGGGTACGGCGCGCATGGCTTTCGAACGTGTGTACGATGCCCGGTGACTCATTTTCATGCACGCCTTTACCTTGCGTAACGTTTCAGACGCTTGTAGCTAAGAAGTACGGGCCGTACTCTTCGGAACTAGGCATCATGAAGAAACCGAAGAGAGCAGACGAGCATGGCGCCGCCCGAACGGCTCACTCGACGCGGTGGGCTGGAAGTAGCACCATATGGGCGTCGCCGTGAGGCTTCACCACTGCAGCGTGTCCGGACACCCCTAGCCGGACACGGGGAGGTTTATCGATGATCGCCACCGAACTCGCCACGCACGCCATAGTGGCGTTTCAGCAGGGTACGCTCGCGGCACCCGCGCCGAAGGGCATCAACACCCAGGGTGTCGTCACTTTCTTCGCCAGCAACGTCGCGCCGATCCTGCTCGCAGTGCTCGGTGTCATCTTCATCGGACGTGCTAGTCGCGGCGAGATTTCGAAGGTGCTCACCAGCTCGGCGATCGCGATCGTCGGCCTCGCGTTCATCGCGGGCGCCGCGACGCTGTTCTTCCTCGGCGGCTTCCTGATCAACTTGATCTTTAGCTGAGATGCGGCTCCGTACCGACGACGACATCTATCGGGCGCGCCTGGTCTACCTGGGGCCGCCCGGCTACACGCTGCCCATGCACCTGCCATACGCGCAGTACGGCATGTTCGTCGTCCTCGTCCCGCTCTTCTGGGTCGCCCACTACCTGATCACATTCCAGTTCGACCCGTTTCCCGCCTGGGAGATCTCGCTGGCCATGGTCACCACGTCCTACGTGTTCCGGCATGTCGACCCGGACCGGCCGGCCCGGGTCGTCATCCGCACCGCCCTGACCGACTGGCGCCGCACCCGCGAGCCCGCCGTCGAGCGTCGCGATCCGAGACTTGTCGCCACTCGCGTCCTGGTTCGGGAGGAGTTGGTATGACCAGTTTTCCCATACGTCTCCACGGGGTTGGCGCATGACCGGATCCCCTCCGCACGGGCAGCCCCGCGCGGACGCCACCAAACCCGGCAGGCAGAGTAACGGTGTGCACTCGGACCGCTACTCTTCGCCAGAATCCGTCGACGACCTCGCCGAGGAGTTCGTCACCGCACCGGGTCACGGTGCCGTCGGCGTGTTCCGGGCGCCGGAGCCGATCCGCCCGCGGGGCACGGCCGTCGATACCACACTGGACATCGACTCGCCCTTTCTCGACCTCTTCGGCGGGACTGCCCCGCCGATCTCCGGCGGTCCCGTCTCCGGAAGCCCCGTCTCCGGGGGGCCCGCTTCGGGGGGCCCCGTGGATCTCGACGCCGAGCCGGATTTCGACTTCGGCTTCGATTTCGACGATCAGCCTTCCGGGCCGCTGACTTCCGGGCCGCTGACTTCCGGGCCGCCGGTTTCCGCCCCGCCTGCCTCGGCGCCGCCTGCATCCGCCCCGCCGGCATCCGCCCCGCCGGCATCCGCCCCGCCGGCATCCGCCCCGCCCTCGTTCGCGCCGCCGGTTTCGGTGCCGCCATCGTTCGCGCCGCCGGCTTCCGCCCCGCCCTCCTTCGCACCCTCGGCTTCCGCGCCGCCCGTGCCACCCGCGCCGCCTGCCTCTGTGCCGCCTGCCTCCGTGCCGCCTGCCTCCGTGCCGCCGGCCTCCGTACCGCCGGACCCAGTCGCGCCGCCGCCCGCCCTGCCCCCGTACCTCGCCGAGTCCCCGCCCGCCGCCGACACCTCGTTCACCCGGGCCCCGGTAGGGCCGAAGGCCGACTTCTTCCAGTTCCAGGAGCTCGGCACGTCCGAGACCGATCTGGACGACTGGCCCGACTTCGAGGACTGGCCCTCGGCGACCACGGCCGGGCCCCCGGCGCCGGCGGTCGCGAACCCGCCGCACTGGCAGTCCATGGCTGCGCCCATGCCCGCGTCGGCGCACACGCCACCGTCCACCTTCGAGCCCGAGGTCCCGCTGCCCGTACCGGCCCGGGAGAAGGCCCCCGCCAAGCGCAAGGAAAAGGCGCCGGCGAAGCGCAAGAGCGACGCCGAGCCGAGGAACCTCCCGGTCCGCCCTCGCCAGCAGGACGCCAAGCCGGCGGCGCTGCGCCCGAACCGGCTGAAGTTCAACGACCGCGACCCCTCCATCGAGCTGGCGATCAGCGAGATCGCCGGGCACCTGACCTTCACCCAGAGCACGGTGACGGCCTGGTACTACCTTCCCGAGGTGCGCTGGGCCTTCCGGCCCGACGCGGAACGCGAGGCCCTACTCAGCGCCATCTCCGAGCAGTACGCGGGCCTGGCCGGCTTCCGCCTGCACCTGCGTCGGACCAACCGGCCGTTCCCCGCCGACGAGTGGGCCCGCACGGTCGACTCGTTCACCGCCAAGCCGCTGCCCGACGTGCAGGGCGGCACGTCGTGGTCCGACCACCTGGTCGCGGCGCAACGGCACCTGCTCTCGGTCAACCACGCCGAGGGCCAGACCTACCTCGGGGTGACGTTCGCCCGGCGCTCGCTCGGCGACACCTTCTCCGAGCGGATCCTGCGGGTCTTCGGCAAGGGCACCTCCGACGGGGAGCGGCGCAAGCTCGGCCGTACGGTCGAGCAGTTCGACGAGGTGCTCAACGCGTTCGGCATGCGCGGCCGGCGGGTCACCCCGCAGGAGCTCGAGTGGCTGATGTTCCGCTCGGTGGCGCTCTGCATGTCGCCGCCCGGCCCGCTGTCGCCGATCTCCAACGGCCACTGGGAGACCGGCGACCTGCTTGCGCTCACCGAGCAGGTCGAGCGCTACCGCACGCCGTACGGGTCGACCGTCAAGCTGGTCAACCGGATGACCGGCGAGGAGCGGCACGTCGCGGTGCTCTCCGTCGGCCGGATGGAGCCGCTGGAGATCCCCGAGAAACACGAGCCGTGGCTGCACTTCCACGAGCGGCTGCCGTGGCCCATGGAGCTCTCCTCACGCATCGACATACTCGGCTCGGGCAGCTCGTTCAAGAACCTCGAGCACCGGCTCCGGATGATCCGCTCGCAGCAGCTCGACTACGCCGAGCACGGCATCGACGCGCCGCCCGAGTTGGAACGCCTGGCCAAGCGCGCGCTGGTGATCGGCGACGAGATGACCACCGGCCTGCCCGTCGAGTCGGCCCGCGCACACGGCTGGCACCGGATCGCCGTCGGCGGCGCCAACCGCGAGGAGTGCCTGGAGCGCGCCCGCCGCCTGATCCAGCTTTACTCCCGGGAGTTGCGCATCTCGCTGCAGCACCCGAAGAACCAGGACCAGTTGGCCCGCG